>MDTB01026811.1_pt1 | contig 11174 bp, 6 predicted proteins | sample 811161 | NCBI WGS metagenome assembly MDTB01 (sample SAMN05326650, study PRJNA326480) | marine metagenome | isolation source: seawater | place: Mediterranean Sea | collected 2009
ACTTATTTTGAAAGAAATTGATTGCTTGATAAGGCTTTCTGGTCAAATTCGTGAGCTTGATATTTATGCATATGGATGCTTTTTAGAAAAATTACTTAGAGAATCTCGATCTTTTCCAAAATCTCTGAATTCTCATCCATCAGTGCACATTTGGGGTACTCTTGAGTCTAGAACACAAACTGCTGATGTTTTTATCTTGGCTGGTTTAAATGAGGGTTTATGGCCAGAGAAATCTTTAGATGATCAATGGTTGACGCGGTCAATGAGGTCAAAATTAGGGATGAGTTTGTTGGAAAGGAAAATAGGTCTTAGTGCCCATGATTTTCAACAGGCCTCAATGGCAAAGACTTTGGTAATTTCCAGGTCTTTGAGTCAAGAGGGTGCACCTTCGATAGCATCGAGGTGGCTAATCCGGTTAGAAAATTTTTTAATTGGGTTAGGTGAAAAGGGGATAAACTCTTTGTTTGAAATCAGGAGCAGAGGTAATAGGTTATTACAACTTGCGATTGACATAAATCAGGACGAGTTTTTTGTTATGGGACTTCCTGAAATGACGCGAACCCCAGCTTCAAGACCTGCTCCCTGTCCGTCGGTTGAGAAACGACCAAAAAAACTGCCTATTACTCAAATCAATACTCTTATTAGAAATCCATATGCAATTTATGCAAAGTATGTCCTGAATTTAAAAAAATTAAATGATTTAAGTGATAGTGATGATCCAAAGGACATAGGTATCTTGTTTCATAAGGTGATGGAAAATTTTATAGGTGAAACTTTCAAGAAGTTGCCACCAATGAAACTCTCTATGAATCTGCTAGAAAAGAAATTTGAAGAAATTTTTTCAGTATTTAGAGGTTCTCCGGAAAAATTGATTTATTGGAGAAGTAAATTCAAGGACAGAATTGAAGAAATAATAAAATTGGAACAAGTTAGGCGACAAGAAGCCAGTCCTTTTGCTCTTGAAGTTTATGGAAAGTATGTAATTAATTATTCCGATGCTTATGAGTTCACCATTGTTGGGAAAGCAGATAGAATTGATAAAAATATCGATGGGTTTGTGATCTATGATTATAAAACAGGAGGCGTTTCGCAGGAAATGGTTAGAGCTTTTTCTCCTCAGCTAGATATAGAAGCGATTATGCTGAATAATGGGGGCTTCAAAGGCGTGCCTAAGGGTAAAGTGGTTGGATTATCGCTGATTAGTTTAAGTAATAAACCAACACAAGTTCAATCATTTTTGATAGATCCTGTATTGAACGAGCGAAGAGACGCACTAGAAAAAAAAATAGAAGGCTTAATTTTTAGCAATCAGCCGTTTATCGCTAGAGTTCATCAGATTGAATATAAAGATGATTATCATCATTTATCTAGATATGGAGAGTGGTTTGACGGCGATGATTATGATGAAGTATTTTTAAATCATCTTGAATTTGAAAATAGTTAGTGAATGGATAACAAAGAAAAAAATCTTAATGATGTTGATCCCACATCTCCCGATAAATCAATTTGGGTGTCAGCCAATGCAGGTTCTGGAAAAACACGAAACTTAGTTTTTAGAGTGGCCAGAATTCTTCTTAAAGGTGTACTACCTCAAAAGATATTGTGTTTAACCTATACGAATGCAGCTGCGATGGAAATGCAAAACAGACTTTTTACTGAGTTGGGAAGTTGGTCAATGAAAGTTGATTTTGAATTGGAAAATATTTTAGCCTCAATGGGGGAAGAGATACCTCAAATGAAAGCTGAAAGACTTAATTTCTTCAAACAAGCCAGGCAGTTGTTTGCTAGGGCATTAGAAACGCCTGGAGGTTTAAAAGTTCTAACAATTCATGGCTTTTGTAGTTCCATTCTAGCAAAATTTCCCTTGGAAGCAGGAGTCACTCCCAATTTTCAAGTTATGGATGAGAGAAGAAGAAACATAATCCTTACGCAGAGCTATAGTCGTTTCGCAAAGACTAATCCTCAAAAATTTGAACTTGGGGTATCGTTTATAAACCAACTAAATAAAAGAAAATTTATAGAACAGATTTTGGGTTTAAAAACGGTTTTAAACAAAGAATTCAACGTGAGTTTATTTTGCAAGTCCCTTAATTTAGAGACTAATCTTCAAAATCCTGAGGAAGAGTGGAATAAGATATTTTTAGATCTGCCAAACGAAATATTAAAGGTTTTTATAAATCTTATCGAAAAAAGTGATAAGCCTTCTGATTTGAGTCAGTTAAAAAAATTAAAGGAGGCGATTGAGGTTTCCCCTGAAGCTGCTTTGAAATTACTACTTGATTTTTTTACCACCAAAGATGGTCGCACTAGGTTGAATCCAATCAGTAGAAATCAGTTAAAAAACTGGGATGAAAAGTTGATCGATTACTTTTTTAATGTTCAAAGTAGGATTATAAAATATCAACAAAAATTATTTGACTATAAAATAATTGAAAATGCTTCAAAACTATACGCATTTTCAAATGGTCTACTTTTGCACTATCAAAAAGAGAAAATTAATAAGGGATTAATTGATTATGATGACTTACTTACTAAAACATTTAAGGTTCTTAAAAACGTGGATACTAAGTGGGTTTTGTTTAAATTGGATGATAAGATTGATCATATTCTAATTGATGAGGCTCAAGATACTGCTCCCATTCAATGGAATATGCTCGTAGAACTGATGGATGATTTCTTTTCTGATTTAAGGGCTAAAAACGGTGGTAGGACCTTATATGTTGTGGGAGATCAAAAACAATCAATTTACTCATTTCAGGGAGCTGATCCACAAGAATTTGAACTAAAAAGAAATTATTTTGCAGGAAAACTTTCAAGTCTTGGGGGCAGCTTGCAGGAATTAAATCTTTCTAAGTCGTATCGTTCATCAAAAGTAATCTTAAATTTAGTAAATCAAATTTCATTGAATGGAGAGGATTTAGGAGTAAAAACTGGCACGATCCATAGACCATTTTATGAAGAAATGCCTGGTAGGGTAGAGCTATGGCCTCTTGCTGAAATGGAGAAAACAAATAAACAACTGGGTTGGTGGTTACTCTCAGATGAATCTCAAGCTAATCCTGCAGAGGATAAACTAGCGACTTCAATTGCTGTTGAAATTAAGAATATTTTGGACTCAGAAATTTTGATACCAACAGACTCTACCAGTGGAAAACTAAGGAAAGTTCAACCCGGTGATTTCCTAATTTTAGTTAAAAATAGAAGTGGTACCCTATTTGACTCCATTTTAAGGACTTTACATCTAAACGGGTTGGAGGTTCTAGGTTCTGATCAAATAAATTTAATGGAGGATTTAGCAATTCGTGATCTCCTGTCACTTTTAAAATTTTTAAGTAATCCCTCAGATGATTTGAGTTTAGCTGAGGCAATGCGCTCTCCACTTCTGGGTATTTCAGAGGTTGAACTGTTCAAAATATGTTTTGACAGGCCTGGTACGCTTTATGAGTCTTTTGCCACCCGTATGAGGGATCATGACGCAACGTTTATCCTAAGGGATTTACTTCAAGAAGCTCAAAAGGTTCTACCATACGAGTTGATTGAAAAAATACTCGTAAATCATGGAGGCCGACTACGGTTACTTTCTAGGCTTGGGGACGGTGTGGATGATCTAATTGATGAATTTTTGGCTCAAGCTCTTAAATATGAGGAAACTGAGCCTCCTAGCTTAGAGGGTTTTTTAAAGTGGATCAGTGCTCTTGATTTTCCAGTAAAACGAAGGTTATTAAATAATCAGAAAAAAATAAAAGTTATGACTATTCATGGTGCAAAAGGTCTAGAGTCTCCAATAGTGATAGTTCCTCAGACGACGCGTTCGCATAAAGCTATCAAGTCTGATGAAATACATGTGCACAATGATTGGGCTTTTTTATATAATTCTGAAAAGCAGTTGAGTGCGGGTATGAAAAAGATTAAAGAAAAAGAGATTAAGTTATCTTATCAAGAAGACAATAGGCTACTTTATGTTGCGTTAACTCGAGCCAGGAATTGGCTAATAATTTGTGGAGCGGGATCAAAATTAAAGCAAGAGGACAGTCAAAATCTTACATGGTATGAGCAGTGTCAAAATGCTTTCGCGAGCTTCGAGGTGCAAAAACTTCCTGCACCATATGGATTAGTTGGTGAAAAAAAAGTTCTACAGTACAAATGGCCAGGTAAAAATGGAAGCAATGATTGCTACAAGTTGAAGAGTTCCCTTAATAGGGAGGTAAAAAAACTGCCGACTTGGTTAAATTGTAAAGTGGATACGGCAAAGAAAAAGAACAAGATTTTAAATGCATCAGAAATAGTAAGTTATGATAAGGCAGTAACAAAAGGTAGTTTGACAGAATACTTAAATCGATTTAGGCAGTCAGAAGGTGCCAAAGAAAAAGGTTTGGCTGTCCATGCTTTTTTACAACTTCTTCCCTCGGTGCCGGTAGAGAGATATCCTTTTCTTGTAGAACAAGTAGCTAAACATCTAGGGATTAATAAGGAATCACTTATTTATGAATCCTTTAAAGAGGCTGAACATGTTCTGTCTAAGCAGGAGTTCAGTTTTTTGCTTTCTGATAATTGTTTAAGAGAGGTCTCGGTTTCTGGATTAATAGATTTGAGCCATCTAAATGTTGATTTTAAAACTGAGGAAATGAAATTCGACGGTAGGCTGGATTGTTTGCATGTTACGGATTCTGAAGTGTTGATTATTGATTTCAAAACGGATGCTAAGATTCCTAAAAAATTAGAAACTATAAATATTGGTTATGTTGTACAGCTTCAGATCTACGCATCACTTCTAAAATCAGTGTACCCAAAGCACAAAATAAAAACAGGAATAATTTGGACCAAATCTGCAGAGTTTATGCCAGTAGAGCTCGATCGAATGTCTGATGATTTGAGTAGCTACTTTTTATCAGCAAGTTCTTGACCTTGGTTTATATACAAAATATGATCTGCATATCAACAAAACAAATGGGAGAAAAAAAATGGCTACTATAAAGGTCACGGACGAAACTTTTGAAGCAGAAGTTGTTAAATCTGACATTCCAGTAGTTGTTGATTTTTGGGCAGAGTGGTGTGGGCCATGTAAACAAATAGGACCCTCTCTAGAAGAATTATCAAATGAGTATAATGGTGAAATAAAGATAGCAAAGGTTAATGTAGATGATAACCCTATATCACCAAGTAAATTAGGGGTAAGAGGTATTCCAGCCTTATTTATTTTTAAAAATGGAGAAATGGTGGCTCAAAAAACTGGAGCGGAACCAAAATCTTCTTTGAAAAAATGGATTGATGATAGCAAATAGTCAGACCTTCTTACTAATTATCTGTGATGTTGCAAAATTTGACCTGCAAGGTACAAAGATCCACAAAAAATAATTCTAAAGTTAGAATTAGATTTTTTGTTAAACAGAACTGTTGAGACAGCATCTTCAATCGTTTCTGAGACAAAAGCGTTTGAGCAAATAAGTTTAGCTGCTTGATAAATATCTTTTGCTGACAAAGAAGCGTTTTCATTAGGAATTTTTATTCCAGTAATAGAACTAACTCTATTTTTCATAGGTTTGAGAAAAGCTAATGGGTTTTTTGAATTTATCATCCCACAGATTAGGTGAGTAGATCCAGGATATGAACATTGTAAGAAATCTGCAATAGCTTTGCCAGCAGCTTCATTATGACCACCGTCCACCCAAACTTCAAATTTACTTCTTGGCTGATTGATTTGATTAATTATTGGACCAAAATTTATCTTCTGTAATCTGGCAGGCCAATTAACATTGGTCAAAGAGGCCTGTAAAGTATTTTTGTTAAATTTGAGACACTTCAATGCAGTAATTGCCACTCCAGCATTCTCATATTGATGTGGTCCAAATAAAGCTGGGGCTGGTAATTCAATCTTGGTTGAATGATCTTCATAAATTAATTTATTGTTATTTTTAAAACATACCCAGTCCTCTCCGGAAGTTAATAGAGCCGCTCCCAGATTTTTTGCTCTTTCTTTAATTATTGTAAGTGCCTTTTTATCTTGCTTGGCAATTATGCCCAAGGTATCTTTTTTCAATATACCGGCTTTTTCTCTTGCGATTTTGTTTAAAGAGTTTCCCAAGAATTGTTCATGGTCAATTGATATGGGGGTTATTATAGAAATAACTGGCCTTTCTATCACATTTGTAGCATCTAGTCTGCCGCCCAAACCGACTTCTAACAAAGTATAGTCTGCTGGGTTTTCACTAAAAGCCAAAAAAGCAGCACAAGTGGTTATCTCAAAAAAAGTGATATTGTTATTCTTATTTTTGATTTCACATCTTTCTAGATATCTTGAAAGTAGCAAATCTGAGATGGTAGCACCTGATATATTAATTCTTTCATTGAACTTTACCAAGTGAGGTGAGGTGTAAGTATGGACTACTTTATTCTCAGCCTCTAAACCTGCCTTTAAAAATGCAAGGGTTGATCCTTTTCCATTTGTACCAGCAATATGTATAACAGGAGGAATTTTTCTTTCAGGATTATCCAATTTACACAGTAAGTTAATTACCCGATCCAATGATAAATCAATAATCTTTGGGTGCAACTTACTAAGCCGGTGTAGAATTATTTCTGAATTGAATATTTTCAATTAACCTCATTGCAATAATATTTATTCATCGGTTGGAGACGCCAAATCGGCTTTTATTGGGCGTGGTTTTTTCATTAAAATACGCATGATCTTAATAAGTTCGTCGCGAATTTTAGTCCTAGGCAACACTAAATCGAGCATACCATGCTCCAAGAGATATTCTGATCTTTGGAACCCTTCGGGCAATTTTTCACGTATAGTTTGTTCAATGACTCTGGGTCCCGCAAAACAAATCAGGGCATTGGGTTCAGCAATCTGAATATCACCAAGCATTGCATAAGAAGCTGTCACTCCTCCAGTAGTAGGATTGGTCAAAACTACAATGTAAGGTAATCTTGCCTCTTTTAACATCTCAATTGCTACTATTGTTCTGGGCATTTGCATCAGAGACAAAATACTCTCTTGCATTCTAGCTCCCCCAGCGGCTGCGAAAAGTACGAATGGGGTTTTAACTTTAATTGCTCTATGTACCCCCGCAATTATGGAGTTCCCTACGCTTCGACCCATTGATCCACCCATGAAGTTAAAATCTTGACCAGCCACTATTGTATGAAGTCTCCCAATTTTTCCTTCAGCAACAATCATAGCCTCAGTCTCTCCAGTTTTCTTTCTGGATTCTCTTATCCTATCAGAATACTTTTTTTTGTCTCTGAACTGAAGTGGATCGTCTGAAGGTTCCACAGTTTGGATTTCTGTAAACAACCCACCATCAAAAAGGTAGGAAAATCTTTGCCTTGGAGAAATGTACATATGATGGTTGCATTCAGAACAAACGTTTTGAGCATCGTGAAGCTCTCTGTGGAATAGCATAGTTCCGCAGGAGTCACATTTTGTCCAGAGATTCTCAGGCGTGTCCCTGCGTGAAAACATTGCATTAATTTTTGGTCTTACAAAGTTTGAGATCCAATTCATTAGTTTGCACTCCTAATTAACGCTTTTAGATGTTTTCTGAGATTTTGAAAAGTAAAATTAATACTTAAAAGTTGGAACATTTGGTTGAAATTAGAAATAACTATAATTAATAATTATTGCAATGCCGAAAGCATAATAATATTAAGTCTAAAACATAGCCAGGTTTCGAATCAATGCATTTTTTGTTAAGAGCTGTAACCGTTTATTCAGCTTTTTTTATATCATCTTGTGTCTCTAATCAAACTGACATTTTCCCTCGGGCTGTATCTGTGAACATTGATGAAACTCCAATATTTATAACTGCTCCTGACGGCTTTTGTATTGATCAGGGTACTGCTAAGAAAGTGTCAAATTCAATCACACTTTTTGCAGTCGACTGTATTATAATTAAAATAGAAAACGGCTTTAGTTCAGCTCGTCGCCCAGTATCCTCAATACTGACAGTCACTATATCCAGGTCAGGGCAAGATGTCTCTAATAATTTGGATGATTTGTTAAAGTTTTTAACAACAAAACCAGGTCTTAAAATGTTGTCAAGATCTGAAACAATTAATCCTCTGAAGGTACATAGTATTGAAAAACATCAAGATCTAATATTATTTTATGGCGAACAAAGAGTGGACGGTACGGAGGTTAATGGATCACCATTTTTTTGGAGGGCCTTATTTTTTCTCGATAATCATATTGTTTCACTAACAGCAAACAATTTTATCCAAGATAAAAATAGTAAACTGCGATTAAAAAAACTAATTGTAGAATTCTCAAATAATATCAAAGCTTCAAATGTTGATTTAAATACTTAGAAAGATAATAATCATGAATAAATATGAAAGGCTTTTCACACCACTTGACTTGGGTTTTACACAACTAAAAAATCGGATATTAATGGGCTCAATGCATACTGGGCTAGAAGAGTTAGGTGACTGGCAAAGAGTAGCAAATTTTTATGGTAGAAGAGCTGAGGGTGGAGTAGGCCTTATGGTTACAGGAGGCATAGCTCCTAATCAAGAGGGAGCGGTGCTTCCAGGTGCTTCGGCAATGTCTACTGAAACTGACATTAAGAATCATAAAATTGTAACAGATAGAGTTAGATCATTAGATAGTAAAATATTAATGCAGATTTTGCATGCAGGTCGATACGCGTATTCTGATAAGGCCGTGGCACCAAGTCCTATAAGATCGCCTATATCACCATTTATTCCTGAGGAGTTAGATGAAGGAGGGATACAAAAACAGATCTCTGATATAGTTGGCGCTGCAAATAAAGCAAAAATTGCAGGGTATCATGGAGTCGAAATTATGGGTTCGGAGGGTTACTTGTTGAATCAATTTATTGTACGTCATACTAATAAACGTCAAGATGATTGGGGCGGAACCTACGAAAAGAGAATTAAATTTCCTATCCAGGTAGTTAAAAGAGTCCGAGACTCAGTAGGTCCAGATTTTATTATCATGTATAGACTTTCAATGATTGATTTAATTCCAGAGGGCTCTTCATGGCATGAAGTTGTTACATTGGCCAAGGAGATTGAAAAAGCTGGAGCTAATATTATTAATACTGGGATTGGTTGGCATGAGTCTCGAATACCAACAATAGCTACCTCCGTTCCTAGAAAAGCATTTACATGGGTGACAAAGAAGCTTATGGGGCAAATCAAAATTCCAATTATCACCTCCAATCGTATTAATACTCCTGAAATTGCAGAAGGAATATTAAGAGACGGTGCGGCTGACATGGTTTCGATGGCGCGTCCGTTTTTGGCGGATCCAGATTTTGTAAATAAAGCCTTTTCGGATAACTCGGATACAATAATTCCGTGCATTGCTTGTAATCAGGCTTGCTTGGACCACACATTTTCAATGAAATTGACTTCTTGTCTGGTTAATCCTAGTGCATGCCATGAAGATGAGTTTCAAATAAAAGTGACCAAAAACCCAAAACATATTGCTGTAATTGGTTCGGGACCCGCAGGTTTGTCTGCCGCTATTTCCGCAAGTCAAAGGGGACATACAGTGGATTTGTTTGAAGCAAAAGACTCTATCGGTGGACAATTAAATCTAGCAAGTAGAATTCCAGGCAAGGAAGAGTTTCTAGCTTTGGTTACTTATTATAAGAAAAGGCTTGATACGTTGAATATAAGGACACGTCTTAATCAGAATGCGAGTTTTGATTTATTGGTTGATTTTGATGAAATTATTATTGCTACTGGCGTACTTCCAAGAATGCCAGATATTAAAGGAATTAGTTCTAAGAAAGTGGTTTTATATACTGATATTTTGAATGAAAAGGTTAGTGCTGGAGAAAAAGTACTAATAATAGGAGCAGGAGGTATTGGTTTTGATGTAGCACAATTTCTAACCTCCGATAGGAGCAGTTCAACACTTAATATAGGAAAATGGATGAAGGAATGGGGAGTGGCTGATCCAGAAATATCACGTGGCGGTGTATCTCAAGACGGTCCACAAATTGATCATCCAAAAAGATCAATAACCATGCTACAGCGTAAGTTTGATAAAATGGGGAAGACGCTTGGTAAAACGACAGGATGGATACATCGGAAAGTATTGAAGTCGAAAAATGTAAGAATGTTATCAGGGGTCAATTATGAAGAAATTACTTCAGACGGCTTAATTGTAAGCTTTGGTGAAATGAGGAAGGATATTCAATTAATAGAAGCTGATACGATAGTGATTTGCAGTGGTCAGGTTCCTGACGTAAAACTAATTACTGAGCTAAAAGAAATAGGAAAACCAACTCATATTATTGGGGGTGCCCATGACTCTTGGGAGTTGGACGCAAAAAGGGCTATAAACCAGGGCACTAAATTAGGTATTTCAATTTAAAGTTTTGAATGTTTCGGTAGCAGAAATCAATGCCTCAATAATTCCTGGCTCAGACATAGCATGGCCGGCTTCTGGTACCATGGTAAGGTGTGAATTCAATAATTTCGAATGTAATCTCTCAGCTGTATCTGGAGGACAGATCATATCATAACGGCCCTGGATTATCATAGTCGGTATATTTCTTATTGAGTCTAAATTATTAAAGATCTGCTCATCTTCCTCAAGAAATCCATTGTTTATGAAGTAATGATTTTCTATTCTGGCAAAAGCCTTAGCATATTCGGTTGATACATTTGAACTATGTCCTAAGCTTTTAAATGAGGCCAGTGAATTTTCCCAATTGGTCCATGCTCGTGAGAATTTTTCTTGCTCACTTGGCGAGCTACCAAAAAGTCTTTTGTTGTAGGCTAGTATCATATTATTTCTTTCGCCAATCGGAATAGGACTTTGAAAAATCTTCCAAGCATCAGGCCAAAACTTTGCAGCTCCATTGGAAGAATAGAACCATTCTAATTCATTAGTTGTCATAGTAAAAACCCCTCTCAGGATCATCTTGCTTACATGAGAAGGAAACTGTTCTGCATAAAGAAGTGATAACGCTGCACCCCAACTTCCACCAAATAAAGTTAGTGACTTGATTCCAAGATGTTTCCTTATAAATTCAATATCCGAAATCAATTTCCAAGTATTGTTGTTTTCGATAGTGGCATATGGTCTAGATCTACCACATCCTCTTTGATCAAATAATATTATATGATAATGATCTGGATCAAACAAACGACGCAACATTGGACTGCATCCACCTCCGGGGCCGCCGTGTAAA
>MDTB01060988.1_pt1 | contig 11174 bp, 8 predicted proteins | sample 811161 | NCBI WGS metagenome assembly MDTB01 (sample SAMN05326650, study PRJNA326480) | marine metagenome | isolation source: seawater | place: Mediterranean Sea | collected 2009
ATACCCTGGTGGTAATTTTGTTTCTGCATTTAATTGGGAAGACTCCATTGGTCCAAAAGAGAATAGACCAACAAGATTAGATTTAGCCTGGAAAAGTAAAGAAACAAATGAATTTGGTTTAAATGAATTCATCTTATGGTGTAAAAAAGTGAATACTGAACCCATTTATGCAATTAACCTCGGCACTAGAGGTATCGATGCTGCTAGAAATATTATTGAATATTGTAACCATCCAAGTGACTCTTATTGGAGTGATTTACGCATAAAACACGGTTTTAAAGAACCTCATAATATAAAAATGTGGTGCTTAGGTAATGAAATGGATGGTGAATGGCAGGTAGGTCATAAGACTTCTTATGAATATGGAAGACTTGCAAATGAAACTGCAAAAGCTATGCGTTTATTTGATAAAAATATTGAATTGGTTGTTTGTGGAAGTTCTTCTGAAACGATGAAAACTTTTCCAGAATGGGAAAGAGAAGTATTAGATTTAACTTATGACTCTGTAGATTATATTTCTATGCATAAATATTGGAGTAATTCAGACATAAGATCTGATGATAGAGAAAATGGAAAACATAGCATAACTAATTATCTATCAAATAGTATAGGTCTTCAAAAATATATAACTGATGTTGAGAGTACTATCAATTTTATAAAATCAAAAAAACGATCAAATAAAGATGTTAAAATTAGTTTCGATGAATACCAACCTTGGTATCATAGTATAAAATTCATGAATGAACATTTAAATTCAGATATAAAAAATTGGCCAAAAGCTCATCCTATTTTAGAAGATCAATACAATCTTCTTGATTGTTTGCTTGTAGGAACAGTTCTTAATACTTTTATAAATAACTCACATATCGTTAAAATAGCGTGTATGGCTCAGCTTGTTAATGTCATACCAGCAATTTCAACAGTAAAAAATGGAATTAGTTGGAGGCAGTCAGTTTATTATCCTCTTTATTTTGCATCCTTATATGGAAGAGGGGAGTCTTTGCAACTTAAAATTGATTCACCAAAATATTCAACTGATAATGCTGATGATGTTGATTATATAGATGCCTCAGCTGTGATTAATGCTGAAGAAAAAACTTTATCGTTCTTTATTATTAATAGAAGTGAAAATGAAAATGTAGAAGTAAATTTTGATTTACAGAATTTACATATTCTTAAAATTATTGATCAACAAATTATCAGTAATGAGAATATTTATATAAGCAATACTAAAAATAACCCTAATGCTATTATTCCAAAGAAAACTTCTATTCTAACTCTGGATAATGATCAATTACATGCAGATATACCTGCTTTATCCTATTTATTTGTTCTGTTAGAATTAAAATAATTATAAAAATTACAGATAATGGGCTTTATTTTTTATGCGACTCATAATTTTTTTTGTTGCTTGATCTGATCCATCATGAAAAGTACCAAAAATCTCATCAAGAATACTAACTCCACCACCTGCATAATTACATTCAAAATATTTATGATGTAAATAGTGATTATAATCTCCTGAAGACATACTTTTACCGTTTTTAAAAACCATTCTTTCATACCCTGAATGCCCCCCTATAGGTGATAGAGCAGAGAAAAAAAGATACCACATTGCAATAATTGGGTTTGATGGAATTAGCCAAAATAAAAATATACCTGAAAAAAATAAAAAATGCTCAATTGGATGAAATGAAAGTCCACTAAATGGACCTGTATTAACATTCCTATGATGAATAGAATGAACATATTTATATAATGGTTTCCAATGTAGTAATCGGTGAACAAAATAAAATTGTGCTCCCTGAAAAGTTGTTACTAAAAGTAAAACAATTAAACAATATATAGGGGCATTTCCCCAACTTACATAAGTTATAATATTATTTGAATATGCCCATAATGTTAATATTTCATAAAAAGTCCATATAGGTACTCCCCAACATAATGTATAAAATAAATTATCAATTAATTGATTATTCATTAAAAATTTTGGATTATTCTTATCTAAATATTTAGGATTGTATTTAAATTCATTACCCTGAGTATTAAAAGTATACAAACGCAGATGATAAAAGCCAAAAAAAATTAAAATTATGCATAAATTTCTAAAAAATATAAAAAGAATCCAATTAATTTCAAAATTTTTTGTAGTTTCAAGATCTGGACTTAGAAATAACCAACAAATAATTGGTATTGCTAGAAAAACATAAGATTGAATGCTACCAAATATAAATCTATCTTTAATGAATTTAAAAATGAATTTTGAAAAATTAAAAGGTACTAAAAATTGTGGATTTATATCTACTTTTTTAAAAGGTGACCAGTGACCTCTTTTATCCCTTATTCCAAAATCAGAATCTTTTACAGTTTTCATATCGGTATTATTAGTTTAACAATCTTAATAAAATAAGTTAAAATTAACTAAAATTTTAATCTTTTTTTATCAATATAATTTTATGAAATCAATATCTTTATCTTTAAATCAAATTTTATTTCCAGATTCACCTTTTGATGATTTTCTTTCATTTTCTAAAAAATTAAATATTCAAGCTATAGAAATTCGTAATGATATTAAAACAAATTTAATTGAACAAAATGATCCTATTAAGATAAAAAATCTATGTGAACAAAATTCAATAAATATTTTATCTATTAATGCTCTTCAAAAATTTAATATTTGGAACAAAGATAGAGAGAGTGAGTTAATCTCTTTATGTAAATATGCTGATAAAGCCAATATAAATGCAATTGTACTTGTTCCGTTAAATGATGGATCAATAAATTCTCAAAAACAACAGATTCAATTGTTAGAGAATTCCTTATTTAATATTATTGAAATCTTAAATGATTTTAACGTTATAGGATTAGTTGAACCACTTGGCTTTAAGCAGTCATCTCTAAGATTTAAATCATTGACTGTAAATATTATTAATAATTTGCAGTCTGATAAGTTAAAGATTGTACATGATACATTTCACCATACTTTATGTGGAGAAAATGAATTTTTTCCTAATATAACAGGCCTCATACATTTTTCTGGTGTATCAAAAATTTATAAAAATTTTGAATTAAATGATAATCATAGATCTATCGTTGATAGTAATGATATTCTTGGGAGTTTAAATCAGATCAAAACATTTCTTAAATTTGACTATAAAGGTTTTTTCTCTTTCGAACCATTCTCAAATAATCTAATTGAAGATATAAATATTTTTAAAACTGTAAATGACAGTTTTAATTTTATTAATTCTAAAATTTAAATATATTCCATGGAAAAGAAAATTTTTTATTCATCCCTGTTTGCAGTTATCCTTTGTTCATTTTTTCCAATGTTTATAGTTGCTTGTTATTTTACTTATTTACCATGGAATATGAATAGACTTAATATTGATGAATCTGATGTAAGTATATTTTTAATAATATTTGGTCTTTTTTTTATTTTATCTAACCAAATATGTGCAAGAATATTAGTCCCCAAATTTGGAACTAAAATAATAATGTCGATAGCTATAATTATAATTGCAGTTAGCAATTTATTATTAATGATTTCACCTAATTATTTATTTTTATTATTTTTTGCTATCCCTACAGGAATAGGATGGGGAAGTAGTGCTCCTATAGCTGGTATTCATGCTAATTTAATCGAAAAACATTCACGCAAAATAGTTGTTCCTTATTATGCTATGGGTTTTAACTTAGGTATGTTTATTGGAGGGATTAGTGCTGGATTTTTTATAAATTATCAATTTTCACCTAAGTATGTTTTTACAATATTAATATTAGTTTCTGTTTTGATAAGTTTAACTATTTATCATTTTGCACTACCACAAAATTTAGATTTTAAGGGAAAAGGTGATAGATTTAAAATTCCTGAAAAAAATATTTTATTATTTGGTCTATTATTATTTATGATCTTTGGTTCAAATGGCATAATGGTAGATTGGTCTACTTTATGGTTAACTAAAGATTTAAATTCACCTTTGCATTTAGGTGGGTTAGGCTTGATGTTCTTTAGTTTTGGGGGAATGTTAGCTAACTTGTTTTCTAATCAATTAATAAATTTTTTTAGTGAAAAAGTTGTTGGATGTTTTTTTGTTTTAATAGGATCTTTTTTACTTCTTATATCAATTATTATTTTTAATTTATATTTAATCCTCATTTGTTTATTTTTTTATGGTTTTTTAACTGCAAATTTTGTTCCATTGGTAATAAGACAAGCTGTTCGTCAATCAACTGAAAATTTATCAACAACAGTAGGCAATTTAATAACGATGGGTTTATGCTCAATGTTTATTGCCCCTGCAATAATTGGTTTCATAGCTGAAACCTATAGTTTAACACATAATATGTATGGACTATGTTTTCTAATATTCTTTACCGGTATTGTTTTTTTTAATATGTTTAAACCAATAAATGAATAATTTATTAAGAATTAATTAGTAAAAATTAACTAAAATAGTAGATTATTTATCTTGTTTTTGTATAATATTTAATAAATGAGAAAAGAACATCCACGACCTATTTTTTATAGAAAAGATTGGCTAAATTTAAACGGCAAATGGACTTGTGAATTTTCAAAAAATATAAAAGGTTTTTCAAAAACAAAATTAAATAATAAAAAATTTTCAAAGAATATCAATGTCCCTTTTTGTCCCGAAAGTAAACTTTCAGGTATCGGTCATACTGATTTTATTCAAGAAATGTATTATCAAAAATCATTCACAATACCTAAATCTTGGAAAAATAAAAAAATTATATTACATTTTGGTGGAGTAGATTATCAAACATCAGTTTTTGTTAATAAAAAGAAAATAGGCTCAAATACAGGAGGATCCACCCCTTTTAGTTTAGATATAACATCTTCAATTATAGAAAATTCAATTAATGATTTAAAATTATATATAATAGACAAAAGATGTCAGGGTAGTCTTGGACCTACCCCATGGTATTTTGGTGATGGAACTTTTGATAATGAGAAATTAATTAAAAAATGGGTTCTAAATAAAAAAAGAATACAACCTAGGGGAAAACAATCTCCTCATCAACATTCTTGGGGTTGTTTTTACACACGCACGACAGGTATATGGCAAACCGTTTGGGTAGAAGCTGTTGATAAAAATCATATAAAAAATATTACTATTCAACCAAATTTTAAATCATCAAGTTTTATTTTTTTGCCTGAATATTCTTCAAAAATAATTGGAAATCTAAAAGTTGATATTTCGTATAAGAATAAAAAAATAAGCTCAACAATACTATCGACAAAAAATAAAAAATTTTCAATAAAAATTAATAAACCAAAAATTTGGTCTATAGGTAAACCCAATCTTTATAATTTTACTTTTTCGTTATTGAATAAAGCTAATAAAACTCATGATATTGTAAAAAGTTATGGAGGTATGCGTTCAATTGAAATAAAAAGAAATAAAATTTATCTTAACGGTAAACCTCTGTATCAACGCCTTGTTCTTGATCAAGGATTTTATCCAAAAGGAATATGGACAGCACCTTCCGATAAAGATTTAAAAAATGATATTCTTTTATCAATGAAAGCTGGTTTTAACGGCGCTAGATTGCATGAAAAAGTTTTTGAAGATCGTTTTCATTACTGGGCTGATAAATTAGGATATTTAACATGGGCTGAATTTCCTAATTGGGGATTAAACGAGAATGCTAAAGGATCAGAATTATCTTTTATGAAAGAATGGCCAAGAATTGTTAATTATTTAAAAAACCATCCTTCAATTATTACTTGGACACCATTTAATGAAACAAATACCCTTGAATGTAATGCACAACACAAAAATTTAATGCGTAAAGCATATTCAATAACTAAAAAACTTGACCCTACAAGACCTGTAAATGAAACAAGTGGTTATCAACACCAAAAAACAGATATTTGGACTGTACATCATTATGAACCTGTTCCTGAATTATTAGATAAAGCTCTAAATCCAAAAAAAGGTGTTTATAGAAATTTTCCCCACTTTGAGACAAATTACAAAAATGAACCTTATATTATTGATGAATATGGAGGTGTTTGGTGGCTTCCAATTAAATTAAGAAAGAAAATAAAATCTTGGGGTCATGGAGATAAAGTAAGACCAAAAACTATAAAAGAAGTTTATAAACGTATGGAAAAACTTACTGAAGTAGTTTTAAAAACAAAACACATTCAGGGTTTTTGTTATACTCAGTTAACCGATGTTGAACAAGAAACAAACGGAGTATATCTTTATGATAGATCTAATAAGTTTAATGTAAAGAAACTTAGTAAAATTTTCAAAGATTTATCATTAAGATATAAAAAAGGTTATATTCAATAAAATAATTCTTTAATTTAAAGAATTTATTTCTTAAAATAAGTTATGAATAATTTTCAATATAAATATCATGGTATGTGGCCTGTAGCTCCAACGCCTTTTCATGATAATGGTGAAGTTGATTATGAGGGTATGGAGCGAGTTTTAGATTGCATGGTTGATCAACAAGTTCAAGGTATCTGTATATTAGCGAATTATTCTGAACAGTTTTTACTATCAGATGAAGAGAGAGAGAAACTAACAAAGCTTTGTATGGAAAAAATAGATGGTAGAGTTAAAACTATCGTTACTGTTAGTCATTTTGCAACAAATTTAGTGAAGCCAAGGGCTGAGTTAGCTAAATCACTTGGTGCAGACATTATTATGATGATGCCTCCTTACCACGGAGCTTTATTAAAAGGTAATGAGATTCAAATTTATGAACAATTTGATGAAATTTCTAAAGTTGGTATTCCCATAATGATTCAAGATGCGCCATTATCTGGAATTGAACTTACAGTTCCATTTCTTACTAAAATGATTAATGAGATCGAATATTTAACATGTTTTAAAATTGAAAGTGCACAAGCCGCTTCAAAAATAAGGGCGCTTATCAAAAATTGTCATTCTAAACTTGACGCTCCATTTGATGGAGAAGAGAGCATAACATTGTACGCTGATTTAGAAGCTGGTATTTCTGGGAGTATGAGTTCTGCTTTACTTCCTGAAAAGATAACTCCTGTAATTGATTATTTTTTGAAAAATGAAAAAGAAAAAGCTGAAGAAATTTATAATCATATTCTACCACTCATAAATTTTGAGAATAGACAATGTGGATTTAGAGGTACAAAAACAGTTATGAAAGAGGGTGGGGTAATAAAATCAGATTTTTGTAGAGATCCTATTAAACCTTTAGACCCAGATACAAAAAATTTATTACTTAATTATGCAAAAAAATATGAATTAATTAGTTATAGCTGGGCAAAATAATTTTATTAGATGAGATTAAATTATCGTCCTGAAATTGATGGATTAAGAGCAATAGCTGTTCTGTCGGTAATATTTTATCATGCCCGTTTAAATATTTTAGATTATAATTTTTTTAAGGGAGGATATTTAGGGGTAGATATATTTTTTGTTATATCTGGATATCTAATCACATCAATTATATTCAAAGAATTATATTTTAAAAAAACCTTTTCAATTTTTTATTTTTATCAAAGAAGAATTAGGAGAATATTACCAGCATTATTATTAGTTTTCATTTTCACTATTCCATTTGCCTGGATCTATTTATTACCAACTAGATTTATAGAATATTCTGAGTCAATTCTTTATACTTTGGGACTTACATCTAATTTTTATTTTTATTATTCTGGTTTAGAATACGCTACAGAAAATGCTCTTTTAAAACCTTTTTTACATACATGGTCTTTATCAATTGAAGAGCAGTTTTATATTTTTTTCCCAATAATATTTTTTCTTAGTTTCAAATATTTAAATAATTACATATTTGTAATATTGTTAATTTTATTATTAAGTAGTTTTTTATTGTCTTATTATGGATCAATATATTTTGCTGCACTTAATTTTTATTTACTTCCAACAAGAGCATGGGAATTATTAGCTGGGTCACTTTTAGCTTATTTTGAAATTAAATTAGGTCATAGAAGTAAAAATAAATTGCTAAATACTATCTTTCCTTTTGTAGGTTTATTTTTAATATTTTTTGCAATTTATTATTTTGACGACAAAATACTAAATTCACCTTTTTATACTTTAGTTCCAGTACTTGGAGTGATGTTTATTATTTGGTTTTCCAGTAATGATGTAATTGTTACAAAACTTTTATCAGCAAAGCCATTAGTTGGAATTGGTTTAATTTCTTATTCCCTTTATCTTATTCATTACCCAGTTTTTGCATTTGCTAGAATTAATTTGGGTAAGTCTCCAATGTGGAAGGATACTGTATTAACACAATATGATAAAATTGAATTAATTATTTTGATAATTATATTATCAACAATAAGTTATTTATTTGTTGAAAGACCTTTTAGAAACAAAAACATTAAATTTAAATTTATTTTCTTAATTATTTTTATTTCATTTATATTTATATTTCTTTTTAATTTAAGTTCTATTCTAAATAAAGGGTATAAAAACAGATTACCTGACGTGATTTCAAATTCTGTAAATGTAATCCCAACATTTGAAATGTTATTGGATGATCAATCAAAGAAATGTATTAACAATACTTGTTATTTTAATAAACAAAGAGAAAAAAAAATAGTCTTATTTGGAGATAGTCACGCAGGGTCTCTTTCATACGGTCTAAAAGAAAATTTTGATAATTCTGAATATCAATTTATTACTAAATTTAATAATTGTTTTAATTTCAGAGGCATAGATCAAATACACAGAAGAACTAAAAGAATTCATCCTAATTGTAATATTGAAAAATCAAACATTGATAAAATTTTTTTTGATCAAACATATGATAGTATAATTATAATTACTGGAAGATTCCCTGCATTTTTAAGTAATTTAGGTTTTAATAATATGGAGGGTGGTGTTGAAAAAGATTGGGATGGTGAAATTAAACTAAGATATCCGTTTAAAAAATCTGAAATAATTGATTCTTTTAATGATTTTATTGAATCATTATTAAAAAATAATAATAAAATTATTCTTGTATACCCCATACCAGAAGTAGGATTTGATCCTGCTAAAGAAATAATGAAATTATATATAGATAATCCAATTAAATATTTAAATGAAGGATTCAAATATATGCATAATACTTCTTATGATGTTTATAAAAAAAGAACAAAAAAAACTTTTGATTTATTTGACAATATTGAATCTCAAAATATTTCTAGAATTTACCCTCATAAATTGTTTTGTGATAATTTTATTAAAGGTAGATGTATAACCCATGACGACAAAAATATATTCTATTGTGATAATGATCATCCTTCATTGAAAGGTGCTGATATGATTAATAATTTAATAATTAATAAAATTAATAATATAAAATAAATAATTTATTTTTTATTAATTTTGCTATAATTAATCTTTATGTCACTAATTTTTCTTAAAACTTTTCATTATTTAGCTATTTTATTTGCTGGAGGAGTTTTAGTTGGTGGTGGATTAATTCAAGCTGTCTTTACACGCGCAAATCAAGTCCCTGATATCAATGTAAGTAAAGTATTAAAAATTTTGGGCTATCTTGGTTTAGCTGCATTAATAACCTTATGGATAACAGGGGTGCTTCTTTCCAATATTATATATGGAGGTTTTGCAATAAATGCCGCATTCACAATCAAAATAATAGCTGCAGCATTTTTATTAATCATATCATTTGTTGTTAATATCCATGTATATAACTCATCTAAAAAAAATAAGCCGCCAAGTAAAACAATTATGAAAATAGCTACAATGTCTGGAAGAGTACTTATTATTATAGTATTAATAGGTGCTGCTGTAGCTTTTAATTAATCGACAATCAAATTTATGACGAAAATTAAAATTATATTTAGAAGATAGTGCGTCAATAGCAGTGGTAATTCTTGAATAAATTGATTAGATTAAAAATATATCTTTAGAACAGTTTTGATAAAATAATTCACTTTAAAAATATTACTATGAATCACAAATATTATATCGCAATTAGTACAGCAGTTTTTTTCACTTCAGGTTTATGGGGATTATATTGGATACCTCAAAGAGCATTGGAAAATGGAGGACTAACAGGAGGTTGGGGAACTGCGGCTCAATATGCGATACCTCTTATTATATTGACTCCATTTATTGGATGGAAATTTATAAAAAGAAAAAGAACCGGGTTACACTTACCACTTATTGGCTTATTTTTTGGAGGAGGTATTGCCTGTTATGCTAACAGTTTTTTATTAACCGATATAATGCGAGTATTTATATTGTTTTATCTGATGCCTATTTGGACAACAATTTTTGAATATATTTTTTTTAAACAATCGCCTAAATGGCAACGCGGTGTAAGTCTTTTTTTGGCTATTTTAGGTTTATGGATTGTATTTGGTAAAGATGGAAATTTACCATTACCTGAAAATGTTGGTGATTGGTTAGCATTATTAGGAGGATTACTATGTGCTGCAGGGGCAATTAAATTAGAGGAAGCTAAATCAGAAGATATTACTTCACTTCTTTATTCATTCTTTTTTTATGGACTACTAGTTACTATATTCACTTCATTAATTTTTTCTGATGAATTTGGCCCATTCCCAAATATTTTTTCATGGATAGAAATGTTACCATTATTATTATTTTTATCAATTTTCTTCTTTATCCCATCAAATATAATAATTTTATGGAGTCCAAGCAGAATAGGGGCGGGCCTTTTTTCTATTCTTGTTTTATCAGAAATTATTTTTGGTACTGTTAGTGCAGCTTTGCTCTCTAATGAAGAATTCGGATGGAGAGAGGGTATTGGTGGGCTGTTAATGTTTATAGCAGGTTTTGGAGAAATATTTTTAAGCAAAAAAAATAGTGAGAATAATCTCAAAACTTAAATTAAAAAAAATTATTGGGAAAATTTTTTTATTTTCTCAAAACTATAATGATGTCCTATATCTCGACCATATTGGACATCAACAACTGTCCCTGACTCATCAATTAATACATCAGTAATAACGATATCCATATAACCTTTAAATTGAATTGGTATAAAACCTTTTATGCCCGCTAATAAGAAACTTGGAAGCCTGTATACAAATGCGAACAAAGTTTTACCAATAGATCTCTCTACACTATATTTATTAAAATATTTATAATTTTCATCTGCTAAAGCTATAAAAGGGATATTGTGTCTATCCATATTTTTTTTTAAAA
>MDTB01108154.1_pt1 | contig 11172 bp, 21 predicted proteins | sample 811161 | NCBI WGS metagenome assembly MDTB01 (sample SAMN05326650, study PRJNA326480) | marine metagenome | isolation source: seawater | place: Mediterranean Sea | collected 2009
AGTGAATATAATTAATCAAAAATCAAAACTTAAAATGAAACAAGGAAAAAAATCTATTAAAAGTGGATATAAAAAAGCAATAATAACACTTAAAAAAGGTCAAAGTATAGATCTAACTACCGGAATTTAAAAATGGCATTGAAAACATTTAAACCTTATACAAAAACAACAAGAGGAACAGTAATTGTAGATAAAAGTAGTTTATGGAAAGGTTCATCATACAAACCATTAACTAAAGGCCAAAATGTAACTGGCGGTAGGAATAATGCTGGGCGCATTACCTCAAGACATATGGGTGGTGGTTCAAAACATAAATTTAGAATTATAGATTTTTTTAGAAAAAAAATAAATATGAAGGCTACTGTAGATAGAATTGAATATGATCCAAATAGAACAGCATATATTGCATTGATTACTTACGAAGACAAAGAAAAGTCTTATATAATTTCGCCTCAAGGCTTAAAAGTTGGAGACATTATCGAGGCAGGAAAAGTAGATATAAAAATTGGAAATTCTTTACAATTAAAAGACATACCTCCAGGTACCTCTATTCATAATGTTGAATTGATCCCTGGTAATGGAGGCAAACTCGCTAGATCAGCTGGTTCTTCAATAACTTTATCTGGATATGATGGAGACTACGCTATATTAAAATTATCTTCAGGTGAGACAAGAAAAGTTAATAGCAATTGTAGTGGAACAATCGGAATTGTTTCAAACCCAGATCAAAAAAACGTTAAAATTGGAAAAGCAGGAAGAAATAGATGGAGAGGTAAACGTCCTCAAACGAGAGGTGTTGCAATGAATCCTGTAGATCATCCACATGGCGGTGGAGAAGGTAAAACTTCTGGCGGAAGAAGCCCTGTTTCTCCATGGGGACAGTCAGCAAAAGGTTTAAAAACAAGAAGGCCACAGAGAAGTGATAAACTTATTATAACTAGAAGGAAAAAGAGGAAAAAATAATGGCTAGATCAGTTTGGAAAGGACCTTTTGTACACCCAAGTTTGTTAAAAAAAATCGATAAACTTAAAAATGAACCTAATAAAAAACCAATAAAGACTTGGTCAAGGCACTCGACAATAATCCCCGATTTTATAGGTCATAGTTTTATGATTCATAATGGAAAAACTTTTATACCGATAACTATTTCTGAAGAAATGGTTGGTCATAAATTAGGAGAGTTTGCACCTACTAGAACATTTAAAGGGCATACACCTGCAGATAAAAAAGCTGCTACTCCAGCTGCTAAGCCCGAGGGAGACAAAAAATAATGGATAAAAACGCATCTATAGTAAAAGCGGTTAATAAGAATGTACGAACAAGCCCTAGAAAATTAGCCTTGGTTTGTAATTTTATTAAAGGAAAAAAAGCAGACGTTGCTTTGAGAGACTTAGAATTTTCAAGAAAAAGAATATCAAAAGATGTAAGTAAAACTGTAAAATCAGCAATATCAAATGCTGAAAATAACAAACAATTTGATATTGACAATTTATTTGTCAAAGAGGCGTATGTAGGAAAATCACTTGTAATGAAAAGATTTAGACCTAGAGCAAAAGGGAGAGCAAGTCCGATAAGAAAACCATTCAGTAGAATTACAATTGTTTTAGAGGAAAAAAAGGAAAAGAAGGTAGGTAAATAATGGGTCAAAAAATAAATCCTATAGGACTAAGACTTGGAATCAATAGAGGCTGGGACTCAACATGGTTTGCTAAAAAGAAAGATTTTGGGAGATATCTAATAGAAGATTTTAAAATAAGAAATTATATAAAAAAAAATATTGTAAACTCCGGAGTTTCAGAAATAGTTATAGAACGATCTTCAAAAAAATGTACAGTTTCGATTCATACTTCGAGACCAGGATTTGTAATAGGAAAAAAAGGCGCAGATATTGAGAAAATCAAAAAAAATATCATGAAGATTACTGGTGGTGATGTAAACGTAAATATTAAAGAAATCAAAAAACCAGAACTAAACTCTAACCTAGTGGCTGAGAATATAGCTCAACAATTAGTAAAACGAATTGCTTACAGGAGAGCTATGAAAAGAGCAATGCAATCTGCTATGAGATTAAATGCAAAGGGAATTAAAGTAATGTTGAGCGGCAGGTTAGCAGGTAATGAAATAGCTAGAACTGAATGGCTAAGAGAGGGGAGTATACCCTCACATACATTACGGGCAGATATTGATTACGGTTTCGCAGAAGCTCTAACAACATATGGAATTATTGGAGTAAAGGTCTGGATATACAAAGGTGAATTAATGGCCAAAGACGTCGAGAAAGAAAAAAAAGAAAGGGTGAAAAGTGCTACAACCAGTCAGAACTAAGTATAGAAAAGCATTCAAAGGCAGAATACATGGGAATGCAGCAAGAGCAGTAAAACTTAATTATGGACAATTTGGTTTAAAGGCAACCCAGCCTGAAAGAATCATTGGTAAACAAATTGAGGCCGCAAGAGTTGCTTTAACAAGATATATGAAAAGAACCGGTAAAGTATGGACGAGAATTTTTCCAAATATACCTGTATCTAAGAAACCTACAGAGGTAAGAATGGGAAAAGGAAAAGGATCTCCAGAATATTATGCTTGTAGAGTTAAGCCAGGAAGAATTATTTTTGAAGTTGACGGGGTGAGTGAAGAAATAGCTAGAATAGCTTTATATAAAGCCTCAGCTAAATTACCAATTAAAACAAAGTTTGTAAAAAGATAATGGCTAAAAAAAAAGAAGATAAAAAATTAACAAAAGACCAAGCGCAAAAAAAAATCTTAACGCTTAAAAAGGATTTATTTAATATACGGTTTAAAAAAATTAATAATCAAATTAATAATCCTGCTCAATATACTGAGATTAAAAAAAGTATAGCTAGATTATATACAACGATAAAGAGTTCAAAATGACCAAAAAAGTATTAAAAGGAACAGTTACGAGTGCTAAAAACAATAAAACTATAGTTGTTGAAGTTACAAGAAAATTTAAACATCCATTTTATGAAAAAGTAATTAAAAGATCAAAAAAGTATCATGCCCATGATGAAAAAAATAAGTTTAAAGAAGGTGAAAAAGTTTCAATAATTGAGTGTAAACCATATTCAAAAAAAAAGAATTGGCAGGTAATAGAATAATGATTCAAATTCAAACAGAACTTACTGTAGCAGACAATACCGGCGCAAAAAGAGTTGAATGTATAAAGGTGTTAGGTGGTTCAAAAAGAAGATATGCATCAGTTGGAGATATAATTGTTATAAGTGTCAAAGATGCAATACCTAAAGGTAAAGTCAAAAAAGGTGCTGTACATAAGGCAGTCGTGGTTAGAACAAGAAAAGAAATTTATAGAGACGATGGATCAAAAGTCCAATTCGATAAAAATGCAGTTGTGCTAACAGATGATAAGGGTGAGCCTATTGGAACTAGAATCTTTGGACCAGTAACTAGAGAATTACGAACCAGAGGTCATACTAAAATTATTTCCCTAGCACCGGAGGTACTTTAAAATGAATTTTAAAAAAGGAGTTCAAGTCAAAGTTATTTCGGGTAAAGATAAGGGTAAAACAGGCGAGATACTAGAAATAAATAGAAAGCTTAATAAAATAAAAATTAAATCAATTAATATCATCAAAAGGCATACAAAACCTACTAAAGAGAACAAAGGTGGGATAATTTCTAAAGAGAGCTTTATCCATCAATCAAATGTTAAAAATATAGATGTTAAAAAAAATGTAAAGAAAGTAGTGATTAAAAAATAATGTCAAGATTAAAAATTACATATGATAAAGAAATAGTAGCTAAACTTATGAGTAAATTATCTTTGAAAAATAGGCATGATGTACCAAAGATTAATAAGGTTATTTTAAACATGGGTCTAGGTGAAGATGCTTCTGATGGTAAAAAATTAAAAGCCTGCACAGAGGATATGTCTCTAATAGCTGGACAAAAACCTATTATAACAAAATTTAAAAAATCAATTTCAAACTTTAAAACAAGAAAAGGATCTAATGCTGGAGTTAAAGTTACCTTAAGATCTCAGAAAATGTATGAATTTATAGATAGATTAGTTAATATCGCTTTACCGAGAATTAAAGATTTTAGAGGTTTGCCATCAAAAGGAATTGACAGTTCTTTTAATTATTCTTTTGGTATTAAGGAACATATTGTTTTTCCAGAGGTAAATTTTGACAAAGTAGATAAAATTAGAGGTTTAGACGTAACCATAGTAACGTCAAGTAAAAGTAAAGAAGGGACTTTAGAGTTGTTGAAAGAGTTTAATTTCCCACTAATTGAAAAGAAAAACTAAGGAAAAATATGGCTAAAACTAGTGCAGTGCAGAAAAATTTAAGGAGAATTAAATTAGTAAAAAAATACGCAAAAAAAAGAGCTGCTTTAAAAAAAATAATTAATAACAGAAAATTAGAATTATCTGAGAGATTTGAGGCTCAATTAAAATTAAATAAGTTGCCAAAAAATTCTGCAAAGATAAGAATTAGAAATAGATGTGAGGTCTCTGGCAGACCACACGGAGTTTATAGAAAATTAAAAATTTCTAGAATTGCACTCAGAGACATGGCGTCCTCAGGTAAAATTCCTGGAATAACTAAATCAAGCTGGTAGGAGGAAAATGACATTTACAGATCCAATAGGAGATATGTTTTCGAGAATAAGAAATGGACAGATGAGGTCTTTAAACTCAGTCGAGATACCATCGTCAAATTTTAGAAAGAATATTTTAGCAATACTCAAAAATGAGGGTTACATTAAGGATTATTTTATTGAAAAAAATGAAAACAATAAAACAAGTTTGAAAATTACACTTAAATACTACGAGGGTGATCCAGTTATTAAAGAAATTAAAAGAATTTCTAAACCTGGAAGAAGAGTATATTCAAGAGCCACAAGTATCCCGAAAGTAATGAACGGATTAGGTTTAGCAATTTTATCTACACCAAAAGGTGTTATGAGCGATACTGATGCTAGAAAAAATAATATTGGTGGTGAAATAATCTGCAGGATTTTTTAATGTCGAAAATAGGAAAGAAAAACATATTAATTCCAAAAGACTCATCAATTAAAATTGAAGGGGCAGATTTGACTATTTCAGGACCAAAAGGCACAAAGAAGTTGACAATAAATGATAAAATTTTCTCTTCAAAATTAAATGAAGGAGAATTTCAAATAAAACCTTTAGAAAAAAAAATTGATAAAAAAACATCAATTATGTGGGGAACATACAGAAGCTTAGTTAATAACGCTATAACTGGTGTATCTGAAGGACATGAAAAGATATTAGAAATAAGTGGCGTTGGGTTTAGAGCGAATTTAAAAGGAGAAATACTAAATTTACAGATCGGATTCAGTCACGATGTGAATTTTAAAATTCCAAAAGAAATTAAAATAACAGTAGAAAAACAAACAATAATCAAGATTAATGGAGTAGATAAGGAATTAGTATCAAAAATTGCAGCAGATATAAAAAATTTAAAGCCTGTAGAGCCCTATAAAGCAAAGGGAATAAAAGAAAGAGGTCAATTTGTTTTAAGAAAAGAGGGTAAAAAGAAATAATGAAAAAAATTAATAACAAGATAAAGAGAAAATTAAGAAATAGAAAAAAATTAAAAGATGTAAACGTTAATAGATATAGAATTTGTGTATCTAAATCTTTAAACAACTTATCGGCACAAATTATTGATGATAAGATAAAAAAGACACTAGTCTCTGCTTCCTCTATTGAAAAGGAGATTAAAAATAAAAAAGCAAAAAAGATGGAAAAATCAAGTTTAATAGGTGAAATTCTTGCAAAAAGAGCTAAGGAAAAGAATATTAGTGAAGTTTATTTCGATAGAGGTGAGTATAAGTATCATGGAAGAGTTAAAAATTTTGCGGAAACACTAAGAAAAAATGGATTAAAATTTTAATATGGCTGATTATAAAAAAGTTGAAAGTGATATAAAAGAAAAGCTAGTTGCTATAAATAGAATAACAAAGGTTGTAAAAGGGGGTAGGAGATTTGGATTTGCAGCATTAGTAGTTGTAGGAAATCAAAAAGGTTCAGTCGGCATAGGGCAAGGTAAATCAAAACAAGTTCCTGATGCAATCAAAAAGGCAACTGAAGTTGCTAAAAGAAATTTAATAAAAATACCCCTTAAAGAGGGAAGAACCCTTCATCATGATGTTAAAGGTAAAAATGGTTCAGGAAAAGTGTTTTTAAGATCCGCACCTGCTGGTACTGGTATCATTGCTGGTGGAGCGATACGTTCTGTTTGCGAAGTACTAGGTATTCAAGATGTTGTAGCGAAATCTCTAGGTTCTGCAAATCCTCACAATGTGCTTAAGGCATGTGTTAATGGGTTGAAATCACAGAATTCTCCAAAAATCTTATCTGCAATTAGAGGCAAAAAAATATCTGATATTGTTTTAAAAAGAGAGGCAGAATAATGGAATTAAATACATTAATTAAAAATAATAAAAAAAAAAATAAGAGTTGGAAGAGGAATAGGTTCCGGTAGAGGTAAAACCTCTTCGAGAGGACATAAAGGTCAAAAATCTCGTTCCGGAGTGTCAATTAAAAGCTTCGAGGGCGGTCAAATGCCTTTGTATAGAAGATTGCCTAAAAGGGGTTTTAAATCATTTAATAAAAATATTACAGCTATACTTAATCTCTCTAAAATTCAAAATATCTTAGATAAATCCGCCAATGATATTAAAAACACAATAGATTTAAAGATTCTAAAGGAAAAAAAATTAATAAACAGAAAATTTCTTAAATTAAAGATTTTGGGTAAAGGCGAGATTAAAAAAAACATAGAAATTTCTGCACATTTCGTTTCTAAACAAGCTCTGTTAAAGATAGAAAAAGCAGGTGGTAAAATAAGTTTAATTAAAAAATAAAATTATGTCTAGTGAAACACTCAATACTGCTGGTGCTTTCAGTCAAGCGAAAGATTTAAGAAACAGAATATTATTTACAATTTTATTATTAATAGTTTACCGTTTAGGAACTTACGTTCCTTTATCTGGAATTGACCCTTTAGCTCTAAAAGAAATTATGTCAGCTAGTCAAAAAGGATTATTAGGAATGTTTAATATGTTTTCTGGCGGCGCTGTAACTAGAATGGCAATTTTTGCCCTTGGTATAATGCCATATATTTCGTCATCAATTATAGTTCAACTATTAACTGGCGTTTCTGATTATTTTAAAAGTCTAAAAGAGCAAGGAGAGGTTGGAAGAAAAAAGATTACACAAATAACAAGATATGGAACTGTTCTAATTGCATGTCTTCAAGGTTATGGTGTGTCAGTAGGATTGGAGAATGCAGGAAATTTAGTAATTGAGCCAGGAATGTCATTTAGAATTATTACAACCATTTCTTTAGTTGCTGGAACTACCTTTTTGATGTGGTTAGGTGAACAAATAACTTTGAGAGGTGTTGGTAATGGAATTTCACTAATTATTTTTTCTGGCATTGTGGCTGAAATACCAAGAGCATTAGCATCAACTTTTGAACTTGGAAGAACAGGAGCCTTATCAGCTGTAATGATAGTAGGAATATTTGTTTTAGTAATCTTAACCGTTTTATTTATTGTTTTTTTTGAGCGAGCAATGAGAAAAATATTGATTAATTATCCTAAAAGGCAAGTTGGAAATAAAATGTATGGAGGAGAGTCATCTCATCTTCCTTTAAAGATAAATACTGCTGGAGTGATACCAGCTATATTTGCCTCTGCATTATTACTCTTACCTATTACAATTTCTAACTTTGGTTTTGCAGAGTCTGATACATTTTTAAAAATATCTTCAATGTTTACTCAAGGTCAACCGCTTTACATGTTATTATATGCCTCTGGAATTATTTTCTTTTCATTTTTCTATACTTCGATTGTCTTTAATCCTAAAGAAACAGCTGAAAATTTAAGAAAGTACGGAGGATACATTCCAGGCATTAGACCAGGAGATAGAACAGCAGAATATATTGATACAATTTTAATGAGACTAACGACGGTAGGAGCTTTATATTTAACTTTTGTTTGTTTAATGCCTGAATTTTTAATAGCAAAATATCCCATTCCGTTTTATTTAGGCGGTACATCTATATTAATAGTTGTAGTAGTTGCAATGGATACCGTTACCCAGGTTCAAACAAGATTAATGAGCTCACAATATGAGTCATTAATTAAAAAAACTAAATTTGGTAAGTAATAAGATTAATGAATATTGTGATCTTTGGACCACCAGGAGCTGGTAAAGGTACTCAGTCAAATTACATTGTAAAGAAATTTCATTTACACCAATTGTCTACAGGAGAACTTCTTAGAAATGAAATTAATAACAATACTAAACTAGGCCAACAAATTACATCAACAATAAATTCTGGCAACTTAGTTTCTGACAATATTGTAAGTGATTTAATAGAAAAATATATTTCAAATAAGATTTACGAGGGCAGGTTGATTTTTGATGGCTATCCGAGAAATTTAAATCAAGCAACTAATTTAGACCGTTTATTAAAAAAATATAATCAAAAAATAGATATAGTCCTTAAGTTATCGGTAAGTTTAGAAATAATAAAAAAAAGGATACTGGAGAGAAAAAACTTAGAAAAAAGAGTCGATGATAATGAGTTAATAGCCATTAAAAGGTTCAAAACTTATGAACATAACATTAATCCTGTAATAAACTTTTATAAACAAACTAATTTACTTAGAGTAGTTAATGGTGAGGCATCAATACCAAAAATTAGTGAAGAAATTAGCGCCTTAATTGATAGTATCAAGGGTTGACTTTAAGAGATTAGACAATATAAATACGCAAGAATTAAAATTCATTAATATATGGCCCGTATTGCAGGAATAAACATTCCACAAAATAAAATTGTTAGTATAGCTTTGACTTACATCCATGGCATAGGATTACATTCTTCAAAAAAAATATGTAAAAAGTTAGATATTCCTTCATCAAAAAGAGTGAATGATTTATCAGAAGAGCAAGTTTTAAAAATAAGAGAATTTATTGATGCTAATCATAAAGTTGAGGGAGATTTAAGAAGAGATGTCTCAGTAAATATAAAAAGATTAGTAGACTTAGCTTGCTACAGAGGTTCAAGACACAAAAAAAAATTACCTGTAAGAGGACAAAGAACACAATGTAATGCAAGAACTAGAAAAGGTAAAGCCATCGCAATTGCTGGTAAAAAACTAACACCCTTAAAAAAATAAATTTGAATGAATAAAAATAAAGAAAAAATCGTAAAAGTTGACAATAAAGAAACAAATAAAACCGAGATTAAAAAAACCAGCTCATTTAAGAAAAAGAAAAAAGTTAAAAAAAATATTTCTTCAGGTATTGCTTACGTTTATTCAACTTTTAATAATACAATTATCTCAATTGCTGATGAAAATGGAAACGTTATTTCTTGGTCCTCAGCTGGCGCAAAAGGATTTAAAGGTTCAAGAAAATCTACTCCATACGCAGCTCAAGTTGCAGCTGACCACGCTGGCGCAAAAGCTTTTGAACAAGGTTTAAGAACATTAACTGTTCAAGTAAAAGGCCCAGGTTCAGGAAGAGAAACTGCATTAAGATCTTTACAATCAAGAGGATTTAAAATTTTATCAATTAAGGATACAACACCGATGCCACATAATGGCGCAAGACCACCTAAAAGAAGGAGAGTATAATGCAAACCACGTCAAATGTTATAGATAAAAATTGGAAAGCACTAATTAAACCAAATAAGTTAGATATATCTAGCAATGAGGATAAAACTATTGCCAAAGTTGTTGCTGAACCATTGGAAAAAGGTTTTGGTCAAACAATTGGTAATTCTTTAAGAAGAATACTTTTATCTTCAATACAGGGAGCAGCTGTAACCGCTATTCAGATAGACGGTGTCTTACATGAATTTTCTTCTATAAAAGGTGTAAGAGAGGACGTTACTGATATCGTTTTAAATGTAAAAAATCTTGCTATAAAATCTTCATCCTCAAGTTCAAAAAAAATTATTCTAGATATAAAGGGTCCAAAAGAAGTTAAAGCAAAAGATATCACCCTGGTTCCTGAAATAGAAATATTAAATCCGGAACAAACTATTTGTAATTTAGATGAAAAGACTAATTTTCATATGGAACTCATGGTAAGCAATGGAAAAGGATATGTACAAGCTCCAAAAAATAAAACTGAAGACAGTCCACTCGGTTTAATCTCGATTGATTCCTTATTTAGTCCAGTAAAAAAAGTTTCTTTTTCTGTAGAAAATACAAGAGCTGGAAGCGCTTTAGATTATGATAAATTAGTTATGACCGTTGAAACCAATGGAACTGTTGATGCAGAGGATGCAATAGCTTATTCAGCAAGAATATTTCAAGATCAATTATCAATGTTTGTCAATTTTGAAGATCCCCAAGAAATTGTAAAAGAAATTAAATCTTCAGAGCCAGAATTTAATAGAAATCTTTTAAAAAGAGTTGAGGAGCTTGAATTGTCTGTTAGATCAATGAATTGTTTAAAAAATGATAATATTATTTATATTGGTGATTTAGTTCAAAAAACAGAACCTGAAATGCTTAGAACCCCAAATTTTGGAAGAAAATCACTTAATGAAATTAAAGAAGTTTTAAACACTATGTCTTTATATCTTGGAATGGAAATTCCAAATTGGCCTCCAGATAATATTGCAGAACTTTCTAAGAAATTAGAGGAAAACAATTTTTAATGAGACACGGCATTGGATATAGAAAATTAAATAAAACTGGTGAGCATAGAAAAGCTTTATTTAAGAATATGTTGAATTCTTTGATCAAGTATGAGCAAATTATGACTACTTTACCAAAAGCAAAAGAACTTAAACCACAAATAGATAAAGTAATAACCATTGGAAAGAAAAACATTTTAAGCAACAAAAAAAGATTATTTTCAAAATTGCAGGATAAAAAATCAGTAACCAAGGTATTTGATGAATTGTCAAAAAGATATAGTTCAAGAAAAGGAGGTTACTCAAGAGTTTTAAAAGCAGGTTTTAGAACTGGAGATGACGCACCTATGGCAGTTATTGAATTAGTTGATAGAAATATCGAGGCAAAAAAAATTGATAAACCAAAAAAGATAGAGACAAAAGATAAATCAAAAGAAACTCAATCAGAACCTAAAATAGCAAGCAAGTAATTAGTGCATTAATGCCTAGATCTTATACC
>MDTB01123029.1_pt1 | contig 11172 bp, 21 predicted proteins | sample 811161 | NCBI WGS metagenome assembly MDTB01 (sample SAMN05326650, study PRJNA326480) | marine metagenome | isolation source: seawater | place: Mediterranean Sea | collected 2009
CAACGAGATTGAAACTTCAATGTCAGGCACTACTTTAACGGTTGGTATACCTACTAACCCAACACTTTCTGGTAATGCAACAATTACTGGAAACTTAACAGTTCAAGGTACAACTAATACAGTTAACTCAACTGTAGTAAACGTACAGAACGCATTCGTGTTTGAAGGCGCTTCAGCTGACGCACACGAAACTACATTATCAATCGAAGATCCAACAGCGGACAGAACTATCACATTACCAAACGCAACTGGTCAATTAGTATTAAGAGATTCAACAGATACTCTAACTAACAAAACTATTGCTTTTGCTTCTAACACATTCTCAGGTGCTTTAGGCCTAACGAATGGTGGTACTGGCCAAGACTTATCATCTATCGCACAAGGTACTTTACTTGTAGGTGGAGCTGGTAACACAGTTGGTGAATTAACAATTGGTACAGTTAACAAATACGCAAGATCAACTGGTACAACAGTTCAGTGGGACTACGTAAATGTTTTAAGAGAAACTGCATCAGGTAATTCAATCTTTGAAGTAGACCAAGCAAACATTGGTGATAATACAAAAATACAATTAAGAAATACATCTTCAAACGTACAAATCATTGCAGTAGATCCTGATGACGCTACAGCTAACGTTGACGTTGTGATCCAATCACAAGGTACAGGCGGTAGAGTTAGAATTAAAGATTCTTCTGGTGGTGCGGCATTAGTAATTGGTGATGATGATACATCATTAACAGTTTCAGGTGGTGCGGCTTCAGCCTCAGACGCTGGTGATTTAGTTGTTAAAGGTGGTAACGGTACTGGTTCACATAACTCAGGTGACGTTTTAATTAAAGGTGGTACAGGTGGTGCTTCAGAAGGTAAAGTAAAAATTACTGATACTTCTGACAATGAGATTGCTATCTTCGAAAAAACAGCTTCAGCTGTTAACGAATTTACAATCACTAACCAAGCTACAGGTTCTAACCCTTCATTAGCGGCAACTGGTGACGATACTAACATTTCTGTTGCATTAACTCCAAAAGGTAACGGCCTAGTTGTTGTTCCTAATGGATATGAAGCAAACGTTGGCTCAGTTGACGATGCTTTAGTAACAAGAAGATGGGTATTAGATAACGTTGTATCTTCAGTAGATGATCTTATTATCAGAAAAGCAGTAGCTGATGATGGTAATAACACAAATACTATTGGTACAATGCCAAATGCGTCTTCTACAACTTACTTTGTAACTAGAATCTTAATCAACGTAACAGAAGCATTCTCAGGTGGTTCATTTGATTCAATGACTATATCAGATGGTACAACTGCTTTAGCGGGTGTAAATGACTCTGATTTAGGTACAACTGGTTCATACGTAATTGACTTAGATGCGGCTACGGCTACGGCAGGTGGTGCTACATTAACTCTTGCATACAAACAGAGTGATGGATCAACAGCTTCAACTCCGACAGCAGGTGCTTGTACAGTTGCAGTAGAATACAAAGCGGCACAGTAATAATTAATTACTCGTAAAGTTAGTATTCACTTTAACTTAATACAGTTTAGGGTGGGCGTAAAAACCCACCCTATTTTTTTGGCTAAATTATCATTGACTATCTAAATAGATTAATATATTATTAATGTATGTCTTATATATTATTAGGAATATTAATAGGTTGGTTAATTCCAAGACCAAAATTTTTAGGTAAAATAGAAATGGCAATATGGAATCCTATTAAATCAAAATTACCAAAATCAATAACAAACTTTTTTGGATAGGAGAGCACAATGTCAATCACAATAGGACCAGAACAAAAAACTAAACTAATGACTTTGATAAATGAAGGTTCGAACGTCTTAGGTGAAATAGATGATCTAAGAGGTGGACTCAACGACACTATTAAAGCCGTAGCACAAGAACTAGATATCAAGCCAGGTTTATTATCCAAAGCAGTTAAGATTGCTCACAAACGTTCATTTGCAGAAGAAGAAAAAGACTTTGAAGAACTAGAAGCTATTCTTGACGCAGTTGGTAAAAAATAGTTATTAAACGTATTATTATTCTCATTACTGTCATAGTTAAATATCAGTAGGAGAATAATAATGAAAGAGTTTGGCAAAAACGATCACTACTTTAATCTAGAATCAATTTATAGTGCAGATCAATTAAAAATGATCTACAACGAACTTATGAACGAGTGTTGGCAAAATATGGAGCCAATGCTTAAAGAAAGAGCTTACATTCATTGTTATCTTTACTATACAAAAGACAACTGGAGTCCTGACAGAATATTAAGTAAACATCAATTAAGAAAAATGTATAATGGTATTAGAGGTTGGGATGATCAATCTGATATAAATGAATATTTAGGAAAGTGGTGCAAGACTTGGACTTACAGTACAGGTTGGATGATGTATTTTTATGCAGGACCAGAGAATTGCAAGTCAGGTGATGATAAAAGTTTCCAAAACATTTATAAATTTATACCTAATCAACAAACTTTAGAAAAATATAAACCAATAATTGAACAATATAAAAAACAAATTGAACTTGAGACATCAGGCAAATTAATACAATTAATGTTTACACTATTACCTGTTGGATCAGGATTAGATTGGCACGTTGATACAGGTATGGTAGGAAGATTTCATAGTGTAATAGAGAACGATGGTAAAACTCCTAGTATGATTTTCAAACAAAATGATCAGCTAAAAGATATCCCAGCAATAAGAGGTGAAACTTATTATGCAAATATAAATGTTCCTCATTGTGTTCCTTTAAGCAAGTCTCCGAGATTACATTTATTAGGTTGTGTAAGTGAAAAGAATCCCACAGTGGAAGGACCAACAAGACACCAGGCAATGGGTGATAGTGATAGAACTTGGGCTGACTGGAAAAAAGATCTAGGTGTATAATAACCTATCGTTGCGTTTATAATCACACATTTTTTTACCTAAACCTAGTTGTTTTCTGACAACTAAGATACCTTAAATATTTACACGAGAGAGGTATCATATGTTTAATCATAATAAAGTTATTTTATGTGACATCGATGGAGTAGTCTTTGACTGGCATTCTGCATTTGTTAATTGGATGGAGATGCAAGGTTATACGTCAACACAGATGAAACACCACGATGCAGAAATACATTTAGAATTTGGTATTGATTACAACGAAGCTTTGATTAAAAAAGAAGAGTTCAATACGAGTATGATAGCTTCGACGCTTCAGCCTTTTGCAGAAGCAGAAATCTATATTAATAAATTATATAACGAAGGTTATAGATTTATTGGTATCACAAGTTTTAGTGATAAGCCAATAGCCCAGTACTATAGGTATCTAAACTTAGAAGATTATTTTCCAACTGATTGCTTTGGCACAATGATATTTTTATCAGCCGGAGAACAGAAAAAGGAACTCCTAGAACAGTTCGAAGGGACAGGAATGATATACGTTGATGATCGAATACTTAATATCAATAGCGGATTAGTCTTAGGACTTAAACCGATACTAATGAGTCATTCATACAATCTACATTACGAAAGAAACGACGTATTAAGAGCTAGGAACTGGAAACAGTTATATGATCATATCAAAGGTTTAGAACCTAAAATCGACAAAAAATAATCTCTCCCTTGTTAGTATAGCAAAACAGTACAATAGGCAATTTCACTAAATTAAAAGCGGCTACTTCGAAAGTAGCCGTTTTACGTTAAAAAAGAAGCTTATATCTTAACGTACAGTGGGGTCAACGTCCCAGGGTGGGGTGTTAGTACCCCCGTATTTTCTGGAAATCCAATTATTAACAGCTACGATAATAAATAATATTATAATAACAAAAGGAGGCCACTGCCTCTTATTATTATGGTTACCTCCTCAAACAAAGTGTGGCAAACTATCTCATCTCATAAATAGTTTTAGCAACGATCCAATACTATAAATTTAAAACAGGTCTACCATAAATGAGAAAAAATTATTATGGCAGGCGCAGATGGAATAGCAATCGAACCAATAACAAGAGCAACGAACAATCAAAATTAATAGTAACAACTAGAAACAACACTTCTGCGTTTGCAAAATATAAAGAACTTTTAGATAAAGCATCTAAGGCAAGTGATCCTATTGATCAAGTCAACCTTTTACAATTAGCTGAACATTGGCTTAAGGTATCTAACGATAAAGAAGATTAATATTATTTTTTAAAACTGTCAATAGTAATTCCAGCTTTTGCGAATGCATCAGCTAATGAATTGTTTTGCATATTACCAGATGAATATGTTTTGGCTGGTTTCTCAATTTTTTTATTATTTTTTGCTTTAGGTTTTGCTTTTTTAATTGTAGTAGAAGCTTTAGGAATAGCAATAGCACTAGATTTCTTAGGTTTTGATGCTTTACGTTTCTTAGGAACGGCTTTTGGTATCTCTATTGTTTGTTGCTTCTTTGCCATATACTTTATTTACGTCTTTTGATGTTTTTTCGTTCAGATTCACCTTCAATTTGATATTTTTCATTTATTGGAATCCAACTCTTTGGTGGATCTTGATAATCTTCTTGATCCATTTCGTCCCACATATAATCAAACAACTCATCTTTCTCTAGCAATTCTATGTTGTAGCTTTCTTCTGACCTATCAATTTCTTTTCTTAACATTTCCTTATTGTATTCAATTTTTCTTTGAAAATCCCAATAAGCTTTAAGTTCTTTATATTCTTTTTTTGAAATCATAGTTTCCTTTACTGCCAGCGAGTGCCTGTGGAAGTTTAGCACCCGCTACAATAATTTAATTTAATGTTTTGTGTCCTCGTCTTCGTCTTCATAATCACTGTCAATTACGTCATCATCTTGATCTTCATCATCATAGTCGTAATCAAAGTCATCATCTTCATCGTCAAAGTCGTCGTGATCGTCATCTTCGTCGCCTTCATCGTATTCAAAGTCGTCTTCATCTTCATCATCTGAATAATCTTCATCTTCATCATCTGAATAATCTTCATCTTCATCTGAATCATCTTCGTCTTCATCATCTGAATCATCTTCGTAGTCGTAATCTTCTGGTAGACAAGCACAAGGATCATCGTAACAATCGTCACAAACCTCATCGTCGTTCTCATCATCTTCGAAGTCATTATCGTAGTCTTCGTCGTGCTCTGAAGTTAGATCTAAATGGTCAAAAAGCTCTTCTAATTTGCTTTCGATCAAATCTAATCTTTCTTCGATAGAGTCTAATCTATTCTCGTTGTCCATATGGTTACCTCTCTCAAATAATATATTATAGTATTGCTATATTACTTAATGAGTAGTAACTGCCAATTACCTACTGATTTAATGGTTCTGTTATGCTTTTAAGAAAAAATATTTTATAATGGAGCCGGGTAAATCTAAGTCGTACCAACGTTTTTTATTGCTCCAGTTCATTGGCTCTGCGTGGTGTGTGTTGTGTAGTCCACTACCTAATGTTAGTAAGTTTACTATGTGGTTATTGGTACTTTTATCTGGAGTGTTAAACAGCCTTTCACCATACTTGTGACATAATACATTTACAGCACCAGCACTATGAAAAGTTATAACAGCAGGAAGTGAAATTAAGAATACAGGTATACGCCAATCGATTAAAGCAAGTGCTCCATATACACCTAATAATATTTTTAGATAATGAGTGTGCATAAATTTGATAAAAGGATCTCTTATCAAGTCAACTACATATTTTCTTTCAATGTGAAATGGTTCCCAGAAAGTACTCCACACTTTCCAACCTGCTTGATCTCCGTGTGGGTCACCTTGCATATCAGGAACTACGTGATGTTTTCTATGTATGCTACACCATAATACTGGACTACCAAAACAGTTGAACGCACTCAAGAATACTAATAGCTTTCTTCTCAATGGTCCTGTTTCAAAACTCTGGTGTGCTAGATATCTGTGTAGTCCTATCTCACCACCGACTTTACCAAACAATATCCAACCTGCTAAAGTTAGCCACAGCCAACCCGAGAACCCAGCGACATATAGTCCTGTGATTGCCAGTATGTGATTGACTAATAATATTGCTTTTAATCTATATTCGTAGCTCATTTTTGTGTACCTTATTTGTAGCATATTTATTTGTACTAGCTTTAATAAGCTTCTCGTGTGCTGAAATGCTAACTTTGCCTAGTATAAAACCAACAATACGATCATCGTCTATTCCTGGCTTAACATCTACACCGTGCGGCTGTGTACAATTATTAATTAAAAATGCATCTGTACTTTCTGGTATTGTACAAAAATGTTTGGGTTGATCACTTAAATCTTTATTGTAATCATATTCATTACACATATACAAAGTATCTCTAGAACCAGTAACAATAAATCTGTATCCAATAGGTTCATTAGCTAGTTGATGATCTAACATAGCTTGAGTGATTGTCATATGATGTTTGTAAGGTGCTTCTGTTTTATTGCCATCAACGTGAGCTTTTACATTGCCAGTCGACCTGGCTAGTCTTACGTAAAATTTATATTCAAATGGAAAGTATGTATCAATCCAATGTAGCAGTTCAGGATATTTTTGTTTGGCAATATCATTCCAAGCTTTCATATCACCTAACTGTTGACTAAAGTCTTTATTGCCTAATAGTGTTTCTTCTTTCCACCATACGTATTTTTCTGCACCAACAAAGTTATCAATAATCTTTTGTTTGTTAGGTATCGGTGGTATATCTAAGGGCGTGAATATTAACAATTTTTACTCCTCGCTTCTAAATGGACTCAACACAAGAGACTTTACTTCTCCAGGCTGATTAGCTATCCATTCTATTGTATCAGTTATATTTTTGTATGATAATTTACTGCCGGTATAGTCCTTATTGAATTCAGTATTGACGTGACCTAATGCAAGTAAAGTCAATTTAATTTTTCTATCTTTGTCTTGTTGTATCAAGTCTACTGCCGAATGCAATGAAGCTTTCTCTATTGGGTATTGCTGATGCACAACTTTCCAAGCAACAGCTGGAACAGAATCAGTGCCAATGTTTATAATTAATTTGTTTTCCATTCTCCACGTATCAAACATTTCCATTAACAACTCTACTTGTCCAAAACCTTGATGTGCATTATTAACAAACACATCACAATCCATAGACTCATTTATAATTTTAATTCTATCATCCTTGTTAGTGATATCATAACCATTACTTTTACTGAAGCCTAGTACATCAGCATCTCCAAGAAACCAATCGTGGATTGCTTTACCTATTCCTGTAGTATGTCCAGTAAGGGCTATTTTCATTTCAACATTTCTTGTAGTGAACCATCGCCATACATTTCTCTAACAATGTCGGCGCCACCAACAAACTCTTTGTTGATATAAAGTTGTGGTATAGTTGGCCAATCACTAAAAGCTTTTATCTCATCTCTTAAATTACCATTAGCATCATCAAGAACATTTACATCTGTAAACTCAGTGCCGGCTTTGTCTAGTATCTTACAAACTAATCCTGAGAAACCACATTGTGGGAAGTCCTTTGATCCTTTCATAAACAGAACTACTTTGTTCTCATCTATAATTTTTTGTATTTCTTCATTAGTCATCTTCTTCTCCTTATGGGTGTAGCCAGTTCTTCCAACTGAAACCACTAAATTTTTCTTTGTTTTCTTTTGTTATCTTTTTTAGTTGTTCCATTGGCCCACCTTTTTTTCTACCGCCTTTGTTTCTATGTATTCTTCTAGGCTTTCTGTTGTTAGACATATTCTTTTTACTTGTCATTGTGTTCCTTTATCCATTGTTCTATTCTTTTTTCATTTATGTATAAATTACTTCCTGATAATTTAGGAATATGTCTTTGCACCCAATCATTAGATTGGTAAGCTTCAATCTTTTTAAAAAGATATCCTGCTAAACTTTTTGAATAATTGTCTAACTGCCGTACCATACAGGTTCCTCTTCTTCTTTAATCATAGATTCATATGCAGGTGTTAAGCAAACTCTGTTAATACCATTCTCTCTTTTAAATCTATCCCAAGCATCATCTCTAGTTGTGCCTAACAAATAAGAATCACTAGGTGTTAAGTCAAATTGTTTACAAATTTGTTCTTGTTGTTTATGATATTGTTCTTTCTTATCAAACACACTACTATTTAACGTCACAGCTTTGAACACATCAATTATGGCGTGATTAAAATAACCTACTCCTTGAAGCTCTCTTTGTATTAATTCTTCACGTCTACTAAATCTTATTCCAGCTCTTAATAAACCTAATCCATATGCTTTAGATACACTCCAAAATATTTGTTTTACATTTTTGTTTACTGGAATCTTATGTGGTCCTGTTGTTCCTATAAATGCTAAATCTAAATACACCGGAATATCTCTATCGCTATTAATTACTTCTTCGTATCTAGGATCAAAACATCCTGAAGCACTAAAAGGATTACTCATATACAAAGGTACACCTGGTATAATATCTTCTACGGTTGTAGCAATATTAACAGGAGCCTTTATAAATGATGAATATCTGTACTCACCTTTAAAAACTTGATACTCGTCAACCCAATTACACATAGCATCAATACTTTCGTGTATGCCATTAGTTGGGTATGCCCATTTGTATTCACTTGTATCAATTATAGGACTTAAAAAACTTCTAACTTGTTCAGCACAAACATTCCATTTGTCTCTTCTTTTTTCTGAAGATGTTCCTGTGTTTTCATTCGTACTTTCAATATAAGATCCATATTGATAGGTCAAAGCTTTTTTTATATTAAAGTCTACAGGAGAGTGTATAGCTTTACTCTTTCCAAAACTTTCATTAGTTAAGTGAAATGTTGAAATCATTGTGTAATTGTAGTATAAATTTTTATAAATGTCTATATCTATTTTTAGCTTGACTTTTAGATTATATCTGTTATTATAGTATAATAATGGATTGGACATCATTATTATTAGCAGTAGGAGTCATTTATATCGCTTACGAGGCCGGTAGATGGTCACAGAGAGAAGACTTTAGAAAAGATGCCGAAATACACGTAATGATAATGAAAGCTTTTGAAAAAGCAAGACAAGATGCTCATTATCAAGAAATTGTAGATAAAAATGAAAAAATGGAACAAGATAAACAAGATTATGATATGGAAAGCGAACAGCTTTGGAATGAAATTGAAGAAGCTGAGATAGATGATGAAGAACGAGACACTGATATTGACAAAAGAGATGGAAGTTAAAGAATACACTGACCCGAAAAGGATTGAAAAGATAACGCCATATGGAGATTCAACTTGGTATGTCAAATGGGCATCAGTAGGATTTATAATCCTAGCTGTGGTGTGTAGAAGTGTAGATGAAGTTCCTAAATTTTATGATGTATTCTTTTCAGTATTTGGAACAGCAGGTTGGTTTTGGGTTGGATGGAAATGGCACGACAGAGCATTAATGATATTAAATGCTGTACTTTTAGTGTTATTATTGTCTAGTTTATTGCGATATACAATTAATTATTTAGGATAAGATCATATATGAAGCATATTTCTAACTGGGTTCCACCACTTTTAATAGTAATGATCTTTATTTTCTTGTTTATATGCGGTACAGCACTATAAAAGATCTTATTAGTTTAATACAGAATTTTTATCAATTTAATAAGTAGCATTATGAATAAAAAGAAATTAATAATAGGATTTGTTGCATTAATTTTTATATGTGGCTGTGTAAAACATCAAATACCAGAACAATTCCAAGATCCTAGGAATCCAAAGCCAGCTATGTATGAAAGAACAGAAATATAGGTCGTAATCAGCCCTAAATTCTAGTATACTATAAATAATAATATGCAACAAGAAAACTTAATCGAATGTGTATGTAATTGCGGTTGCGAACATCATTGCAATGAACCTTGTACAGAGTGTTTAAAATGCGATGACTGTGATTGCCAATGCGATTGTAAAGGCGAAGAATAGATCAATTAATGCACAATAATCAATACAAATTAATCGGAAAAATATGAGTACAGGTAAACTAAAATGGTTTAATGCCAAAAAAGGTTACGGCTTTATCACGACTACTGAAGGTAAAGATATCTTTTTACATATTTCTGACCTACAAGCTTCAGGTATAGAGAAGCTTACAGAAGGCGAAGAATTGTCTTTTGATATGGGTGAGAATAGAGGTAAAGAGAAAGCCGTTAACGTTAAAAAGCTTGGTGGTGAAGCACCAGCTGAGGCAACAGAACCTACAGAAACATCAGAATAACATAACCGATTAATCTTCATTAATTTAATCTGTTAACTAACAAGTTAAGTCCTTGCGACCTAGCTCTAAATAACTTATGAGAGAGGTACAGCAATGGCTAGGGCTAAAATCAATTTCAGGTCGTGGAAAGCACGATCACCAAAAATACCAGAATACACTTGTCCATTAATAGATGATATATTGGGCGATCTGTCTTCTGATCCAAACATCAAAGCCAAACAGTACACAAAGGTAAAGAGAAAGATGGAACGATTGAGAAAGCAGAATGATCGTTTGCGTTCAAGCGGCATATATTGGTATGAATTATGCAAGAAGAACTTCAGCTACATAGATGAGACCATCAAAGAAGATGCTAAATCGCTGTGGAACACGTTTTTTCCTTTCATAAAATTAAAATAACGGCTTTTTATTCACAGCACTAGGTGATAATTACATATACTCGAGTGCAAGAAGCGACCCACATAAGTGTTTAAAAATGCTTCACTTTGGTCCGAAGATGGCGACGGTAACAGTTTAAAAAGGCCTATAAAAATTCTTCATACAGTGACCGTATAAAAACAGACTAAAATATACTTTTGTCTACCCCCGCAGAGCTTGATGCTCACATAGACGGGGGCTTTTTTTTGACTGAATTTCCACAAAGATCTTTTTTAAATTGATAGCACCAAAGTGGTTGACAGATACTAGATCTCTGCTATATTGTTATTATAAATTAACAATAGGAGCAAAAGATGTTTAAATCATTTATAAAACATTGGACAAAGTCGCTCTTATTTGTAGCATCAATGATGATGATAGCTTACGGATCAATACAGTTGGGCGAATACGTCGCAGTAGTATCCGAAAGCGAAAACGCAGATAGAGTGACATTAGCAGTCAGTATGTTGATCATAGTACTATTAGGTACTGTAGGTTGGGCATACAATGGTGCTAAATTTGATACAGAAATAGCCAAAAGAAAGTAGAA
>MDTB01175997.1_pt1 | contig 11172 bp, 6 predicted proteins | sample 811161 | NCBI WGS metagenome assembly MDTB01 (sample SAMN05326650, study PRJNA326480) | marine metagenome | isolation source: seawater | place: Mediterranean Sea | collected 2009
CAGTATTGACCATTTTAGTTTCTATTTTATTTCCGAAAGGAGAATCTTTACAATATGCTTACCAAATCAATGATATAGCCCATAAAGAGATTATAGCACCATTTACATTCCCAATAATAAAATCTGAAGAAAAACTGAATTATGATCTTGCTGAGCGGAAACAATCTATACCATATATTTTTAATAGAGATGAGCAAATTGTTAGTCAAGGATCATCCGCACTTAACGAATTTTTTGTTTTATTGAATGACCTTAGGAGTGCTAGCTATAGGCTAGAAGAATCGAGAAGGTTAGTTTATGAAAGACGTTATCACAAGCAATATGAAAAAGCAAAATCGGAATTTATTTCTGATAGCACAAACTTTTCTTTAGTTTCTAAAAACTTTTTCAAGCTGTATTCATTTATAGATTCCAAAGAATCTTGGGTTCAGTATATCAATATCAAAAAAGATACTGAGAATATAAGAGATCTCAAGATGCATAATGATTTAATTTTACAAATTTGTAGGAATAGATGGACAGAGGGAATTTATGATATAAAACTCAAGGAAATCACAAGTCGTCAGGTAACTATTAATCAGGGAGATGTCCCAGATCTCGCTACTCCAAACAGTTTCAATGATTTAGAGATGGCTTGGACAAAATCAAAAAAAGAATTTTTAGCAAATTTGTTAGAAGATGATTCTTTTCGAGATATAGGTTTTGATTTAATTGTCGAATTTATGAAGCCTAACTTACTGTTTGATCAACAGTTGACTGAAAAAAGACAAAAAGAGAGTCTAGATAAAGTACCTAGAAGCCAAGGTGTAGTTTTGGAGAATGAGTTGATCGTAGACGCTAATATGCGGATAACAAATGATGTATTACAAAAATTAAACTCTCTATCTAATTCAGTGATGGAAAATGAAAAAAAAACAGGGATATTTAAACAATTGCAAGGTCTTTTCGGAAGGATTATTTTAGTATCCGTAATTATCTCTCTGTTCTTTTCTTTTTTATTGTTTTACAGACCTAAAATTTTTCATGATTGGACAAAAGTATTATTAATAGCTATACTATTTTTTCTTCAAATCGGGTTGGCTAATATTGTTTTAATACAAATTAATTTATCAGAATATATTTTACCAATCACGATGGGAGCAATGTCCCTTACAATTTTATTCGATGCAAGAATAGGCTTTATGGCAACAACATCTATTGTGCTTTTAATTGGATTAATGACTGGACAAAATATTGATCTAGTAATTGTGTCTTTATTTTCTAGTACGATAGCTATTTATAATATTCGCGAGCTCAGAAAAAGGAGTCAATTATTTACTACGATGTTTGCCTTGATGGCATCAAGCGTATTTGTGATTGTCGGATTAGGTCTGTTTAAAGATAACAGTTGGGATATCATATTTAACGATATGCAATTTTTAGTTTTAAATAGTTTTTTAGCACCGATATTGACCTATGGCTTAATAGGCATATTCGAAATGTTTTTTAATGTTACAACCAACTTAACACTTATTGAACTGCTTGATTATGATCATCCTTTATTAAAAAGAGCACAACAAGAAACAAATGGGACATTCAATCATAGTATTGTGGTAGGTAATTTAGCAGAAGCGTGTGCAAATGCTATTGGAGCACACTCCTTACTGTGTCGAGTAGGGGCGTATTATCATGATATTGGGAAGATGGAGAAATCAGAATATTTTATTGAAAATCAATATGGTGCTGAAAATAAACATAATAAATTAACTCATAATATGAGCGCAAGAATTATAAGAGCTCATGTTAATGAGGGTTTGAAGTTGGCGCAGGAGCACGGCTTACCAAAAATCGTATCCGATTTTATTCCAATGCATCATGGGACTACTCGTGTGGAGTATTTTTATAGATTAGCTTTAAAAGAGGCAGAGGGAACAGGCGCAAAAGTAGATGAATCTTCTTTCCGATACCCTGGGCCAAAACCAAATACAAGAGAAACAGGAATTTTAATGCTTTGCGAAGCAATCGAAGCTGCCGTAAGGTCTATAAAAGATCCAGATATTTTTAAAATAGAAGCAATGATAGACAAAATTATTCAACAAAGAATTGAAGATGGACAACTTGATGAGTGTCCTCTGACCCTAGATGAATTAAATAAGATCAAAGGAAAAGTAGACGGAAACAGTGGAATGTTGCCAGTATTACGAGGAATTTATCATATCAGAGTTGAGTACCCAGATGAACCAAAAAATAAAGCTTTATCATGATTCAAATAGTATCTGATTGTGATCCAAACCTTCTTGGGCCTAAGCAGAGTCAAATTCAACATATTGCAAATAAGGTTTTGGAATCTTACAAAATACACAATGCAGAAATTTCATTTATTTTTGGAGATGATGATTTATTACATCGATTGAAAAAAAAATTTTTTAATAAAAATTTATTTACTGATGTAATAGCATTTAGATTAAATGATTATAAAAATGAGCAAATTGAAGGTGAGATTTATATTAGTTTAGTTCGAGCTAAAGAAAATGCTACAGCATACAAAGAGCCATATGAAAAGGAAGTTTCAAGGTTAATAATACATGCATGTTTACACCTTATTGGATTCAATGATGAAACGGAAAAACAAAAAATTAAAATGACAGAATTAGAAAATAAATTTTTAAATAATATTGAATGGAGTAAAATTTTTTAGATCAATGGATAAAGAGATTGCTGCAAAAAAATTTATAAAGCTATTGGGAATTGTAGAAAAACTTAGGGGACCAGAGGGGTGCCCTTGGGATAAAGAGCAAACACATCAGTCTCTGCTTCAATATTTTCTCGAAGAAACTTACGAGGTTATTGAAAGCGTTGATGAAAAAAATTGGTCTTTGTTGGAAGAGGAATTAGGTGATGTATTACTACATATCGTATTACAAGCGCAGATTGCAAAAGAAACTAATAAATTTGATATTAGCAACTCTCTTGAAACTATAAACAATAAACTAATTAAAAGGCATCCACATGTTTTTGGAGATAAAAATATAAATGCTTCGGTAAAGGCAAAACAGAATTGGGAAGAGATAAAACATAAAGAAAAAAAAAGAAAATCCCGAATAGATGGTGTCCCAGCTAAATTACCTGAATTAATTAGATCACAACGCCTACAGGAAAAAGCATCATATGCTGGATTTGACTGGGACAATGTAGATGCAGTTTGGGATAAAGTTCATGAGGAAATAGATGAATTAAAATTAGCCCAGGAAAAAGGAAACATAGAAAATATAAAAGAGGAGTTAGGTGATGTTCTTTTCTCAATAGTAAACCTTTCAAGGTTTTTGAACTTTTCAGCTGAAGATATGCTTCGATTTGCAAATAAAAAATTTAAATCTCGATTCCAATTTATTGAAAAAGAGCTACAAGAGAATGGGAAAAAACTAGAAGGTTTAAACCAAAAAGAAATTGACCAAATATGGGAAAAAGCTAAAAAAATCTCAATTGAAAATATTTAGATCATTCTAAAAAACAACTAATTGTTTTTCTATGATGATCCTTGGATTGTTACGATTAATTCTCTGTTTGAACCATGATTCCGGTGTTCACAGAGGTAAACACCTTGCCATGTGCCTAAATTAAGTTTCCCGTCTTTGATAGGTATAGAAACTGAGGATCCTAGTAAAGAGCTTTTTAAATGAGCTGGCATATCATCCGCGCCTTCAATAGTATGCTCATAATAAGTTTGGTTTTCTGGAACAAGTATATTGAAATGAGATTCAAAATCAGTTCGCACAGTAGGGTCAGCATGTTCATTTATAGTCAAAGAGGCGGAAGTATGTTTTATAAATAAATGTAAGATTCCAATTTTAAAATCCCTTAATTCAGGAATATCCTTTAAAACATCATTAGTAATTACATGAAACCCGCGACTCCTAGAATAGATATTAATCTTTTTTTGAATCCACATTGGTTTAATTTGAGACAAACTTTGTGAATTAACCTAAATAAATAATCAAGTAAATAGAACTAGTCTTCATTAAGATGCATTTTTAAAAATTTGAATCAAGTTTTCCTTTCTTTTTTACGAGCAGCAGGGAATAAAATATTATTCAAAATGAGTCTATACCCTGGTGAATTTCTATGAAGAGATAAATCAGTAGGAGGATCACCAACGAAATGTTGATAATCTTCTGGGTCATGTCCACCGTAAAAGGTAAATGTTCCCTTTCCAAAGTTTCCATGGAGGTATTTAACCTGGTCTGACCCAGGATCTTCGCCCATAATTACAATATGGTTTTTTATTTTCTTTTTATGAAAGCCAGTAGTCTGACCCATGAATCCTTTTATTACAGAGACATGGTTTTGTGTAAGCATTGTGGGGATGGGATCATATTTTGCAGAAAATTCAAATAGTGTAAAATAATCTGCATCAGCTCCTCTGCTAATTGGATTATTACTTGGCGGTAAATCTATATCAGAAAATTCATACACCATTGGATCTGAAATAATTGTGAAATTTTCAAATGCAAAACATTGTGTGTAATCAAGATTAGATTGGATATTTTGACTAATGTCTGTTCCATCAAAAACACGGTGCGCCCCATCTGATTTTCCCATAGATAATGCGATATCATAAGAATCTGTAGCAGAGCACATTGCGAAAAGGAATCCTCCTTTTCCCACATAGGATTTTATTGTTCTTGCAATGCCTTTTTTCTCTTCATGTACGCTTTCAAAACCTAACTTTTTAGCAGTTTCTTCAAATTGGTTTTTCTGTTCTTTGTACCATTTGGAATTATGGTGACTCCTGTAGAATTTCCCGTACTGACCTGTAAAATCTTCATGATGTAAGTGTAACCAATCATATTTCTCCAATTCCCCCAAGTATACCTCTTCGTCCCATAGTGTCTTGTATGTTATTTCAGCATAGGTCAAGGCTAGAGTGACAGCATCATCCCATGGTTGCTTATTTGGAGGCGTATAGATAGCGATTTCAGGTTTTTTTTCTAATAAAACAATATCCATGTTGCTTTGTTCTATTGTAGAATATATTTTAATGAGATCACTTGCATCTATATTTCTATATGATACACCTCTTAGTCTGCATTCTTTTTCAATATTTTTTTGTGCATCAAATAAAAATGATCCTCCATGATAATTTAATAGCCATTCAACATTTATATTTTTTTCGAGGGCAAAGAATGCAATGCCGTATGCTTTTAAATGATCATTTTGTGTTTGATCCATCGGGATAATAATTTTTTGGCTATGACAAAATGAGTAAAAAAGAAATAAAATCAATTTTTTCATTAGCTTCCTTTATTTTTTATGTCGCGAATATGATACCTAATTGGTTCTGAATATACAGAGTTTGGATATTCATCAATTATCCGCATATACTGTTTTATAGCATTATCTATTTCAAAAAGTTTCATCTCATAAATTTGGCCAGCAAAAATTATCCCCTTATCATCGTAATCAGTGTTATCTAGAGAAAGAGCATATTTCAAGGCCTTTTCATAATTTTTTAATCTATAATGCAATAATCCAGATCTAAGTTTTACTAGAGGAATGATTTTCGCTTCAGGAAATGACTTAATTATAAAATCAAGCTCTTCAATAGCATTTCCAATTTTTTTTTGCCTAAGGTATAATTCTGATTTTTGGAAATATGTAAAAGCAGTTTTATCGATTTTGTCTTCGCTATAATATTTTGAAAATAAAGTTTTTAATTCCATTAAATCATTAAAAGATGGCTCCAGTGGATTCAATGAGAAGAAAGACGAATCCACTTTTTTTATGGTAGATTCTGGATTGTTTATCAGGAATTGGATAAGTATATTTTTTAATTCAATTTCAAGACTAGGAATATTTTTTTTCTCTTCATTTAAAAAATTGATAGCTTGTTCCGTTTTTCCGGTTGCTAATAATACATCAGCAACTCTAAGAATAGTTTTGATTTTTAGAGAGCTTTTTGGATTATTATTTAGTGCTTTATTAAAAAAAAGATAGGATTGATCAAAGTCTTGCAATATTTTATATTGAATATCACCTAATCTAAAATATGCTTCAGCAATTAAAGGCGATTTAATTGGACTTGCCAAAAGGGAGTCGTAAATAGAGAGGCTTGTTTTTAGATTTTCCGAAGAAATAGATGTGTAAACTCCAAAAGGATCTTCAAAAAATATATTTTGATCAAAAAAATATGGTATTATATGATTTTCATTTGTAGGAGTAATTTGATCTTCAAATGTTTGTGCGAGTCCTAAGAGTGCTTTCCCTGTTATTTTAGAATTAAGATTATAGCTTAGAATATATTCATATGCATCTATTGAAAACTCATATGCACCTTCCTTACGTAAATTATTCGCAAATTTTAGCCAGTCGTTAAAGTCTCTTTTTCCTGAAGTTGTCCATTGTTTTTTTGTTTTTATAGCAAGGCTGTACTTTTGTTGTTTGAAATAAAATTCACTAAGAACATTTAGTGTATTTATCGGCTCATTTTTTGATGCTAAAATGAGTTGTCCTTCAATTATATCTAATGCTTCATCTTCGTCACTCATCTGTAGAATACGACGTTCGATGATTCCATTACGATTAGGTTCATATATTAAATGTAAAATATATTGCTCCATAGCTTTATCATAAACTTGATGAGCTTGGTAGTATATACCTGCTTCGTATGATAAAAAAGATTTTCCAAAGGTATTTTTCCCTCTATCTAAAGTTTTTGAGATATTTTCATCGAGACCATATTTACTAAATACTGATATCATAATGCGATAAAAAGTACGATTATGTTTAAATTTATTTATCCCGCTATACCATATATTATTAGCATCTTTCAGCTGTCCATTTAAATAGTAGAATTCCCCTAATTCAGAATAGTTTTTGAAATCATGAGGGTTCTGGGAAAGTCTGGTTTTAAAAAAATCAACACCTTTTTTATATTTTTGGTAATTTAAAAATATATTTTTTAAACTTTGGAGTGATTGCGCATGATCAGGGTTGTTAGTTAGAATACCTTCATAAACTGCAATCGCTCCATTTATATCACCTTTTTTTTCTAACATTCGTGCAGTTTTTAAAGCAGATAGAGCTGTTGGATTCAGTTGCCCACTTAAAATACTTACAACAATTAGATTTATTATTACGTTAATTTTCAATTTGGATTTCTGATGTTTCGGGGTTTTTAGTTAATGAGTTGAAATAACGTTTGATCATTCCTTGATGCTCTTTAGAGTATCCAGCATTCATCGCATTGTTAAGAGATTCAAGAACAATATTCTTTCTTTGCCCCAAGTCAGAAGGTAATCCTCCAGGGCCTTGATAAACTAATTTTGATAATGCTGTAGATGATTTCCTTTCTTCCTTTTCCCCTCTTTGAGTCATAGAAGTTTGGCTGTCCAACATTCTTGATAAAATACGTTTTTGCCGATCTTTAGTTTTTCTTGTAAAACGTTTATTTTGTAAATCTTTTATTACTTCATCCATGTCCTCCGCAATCCCTTTTAAGCTTCCTGTCCCTTTTTGATTTGAATGTCGTATTTCATTCATCAACTGCTGTAACGACTTTCGAATATCTTTTTGATTTTTTAACATTTGTTGCATCATTTGTTGCTGCGCAGCAGCTGCCATTTGACCTAGGCCAAGTTGCATCCCCTGTTGGTTGAGACCTTGCTGTTGGCCTGCCATTTGTTGCATCATCTGCAAAAATTGTTGGAAGCCACTTGCGGACCCAGAGTTTTGCATATTTTGCATACTATTAAAAAGATTTAGTACTGCTTCATTTAATCCTTCTATAGCTAAATCTTGATTTTTCCATACTTTCATCATGTTCCGATCTGTTAATTTGGACTTTGCTTCTTCCATTGCCGCATTTGCTTTACCAATATTTTTCCCAATTTCAGGGGTGATAGCAAATGTCTCCTCAGATAATTCCAGCATTTGTTTTGTCACTGATTGTAGCTGGTCCTGCAACAATTGCTGACGCTGTGCAAGCTCACGTAATCTAGGGGAATTACGTTGGGCTTGTTTAACCTCTGAAAGCAATTGTTCCTCTTGCGATGAAAGATAAAGTAAATCATTAATCGCTTTTTGAAATTGTTCAGATATCTCTGCAACTGTTTGCTTTTGAAAATTCTGTTGAGCATTCATCATCATTTGCATCATTGTCTCCATATTCCGCAGTGAATTTTGGCTAGAATTTTGAGCTTCATCTATATTTTCCTGAGATAGAGATTGTATTGTTTGTTTAATGTTTTCATTAGTTTCTTTTGCTAATTCAGAGTGCACTAATTGCGATAATTCATTTGATGATTCGATGCTGAATGGTTCAACCAATTTGGAGGCTTCTTCCATTGTTTCCATGATATTATCAAACTCATCTAAGTTTCTTTCTTCATCCTGTGAAAATTTTGCTAAATCTGATAAGTCGGTATTTTGGTCTATGTTTGAAATTTCTTGATTAATTAAGTTTTTTTGTTCTACTAGCTGTTGCATTCTATTTTGGATTTCGTCAAGTTTCTGTTCAGCTTGGAAACGTTTAAAAATTTCTAAATACCGATCAAGATCTTCTTCAATTTGGTCAATGTTTTCTGATAAATTACTCAATGCATCTTGAATAGAGTTCAAATCCATTTCATCCAATGCCATTTCAAAATTTTCAACATTATTTAACATGTTTTCAGGAATCACATTATTAATTAAGTCACTTAATTCTTTAAATTTTTCTAATAAAGTTGGCGAGAACAGATTGTGCTTTTCTGCTTGTTCTGTGATTTTTTCAATAGCCCCAGCCATTTTTTCTAAATTTTGTATTTTTTCTCGAGCCTGTTCTAGGGAATTTTTCATAGATTGTTGTTGATCCCAGTTTAATTCTTTTGTTTTCATTACTTTAAGTTCAAGACTTTCAAACTCATTTTCCATTTGTCTGATTTCATCTAACCCTTCTGCCATTTCATTAATAAAGTTAGATTCAGATTCTTCTAAATTTTCATATAAATTTGAAAGAGAAGGGACTTTAACTACAAAAGAATTAGATATCGTTTTCTTAGGTCCAGAGACGTCATCATTATCAGTTAATTCAAAATGAAAACGAATTTCGTCTTCAGGCATGAGAGACATATTGTCTAATTTCCAAATGAAATTAATATTTTGACTAATCGAATCAAGGGAAACATCATTTATTGAAAACATAGCTACAAAGGGGTCATTTTGCAAGTAAGCAGGTTTCACAATTTCGTACGCTAATTGAAGATCTTGAAAACCATAATCATCCATAATCTTTAAATTGATGGGAACAACTTGGTTGTCTCCTAGTTCAGATGAAGGATCTGGGCTAATCACATTAATGCTAGGATTATGATCGGTTAGCGGTTCTAATGAATATGGGATAGGGTCTCTGTTTGTAATTCCTCTTTTATCTACAAGGTTGATTGTAAGTTCTCCATCGTCCATCAAAACAAATTCCCCTGAGGCTTTGTTGAACTTTGAAGTCATAGTTAATATATCTCCATTTATGTTGATATAAGCTGATTCTAATACTTTATTAGCTGTTAGTTCAATTTGTACTATTGATCCTTTTAAACTGCTAATCACTGCCATGTTTCCTTCCTGGCTATATTTTTCCAATTTACTGTATTTTGGTGGATTAATTGCCATGAGTAATGTTTCAAAAGAGGGCCTATCTGTTACAAAAACAGTTTCTGGTACAGTGGAGACATTCTCCCATGCCTCCCAGAAATGTTTTGCTTGGACAATAGCTTGGTAAGAATAATCTTGAAATAGCTCAGGGAGTTTAAATATGTATTCTCCATTTTCATCTGGGATTCCAGAAAATTTTAAGGTTAATGAGTCTCTTTTTTTTGTAGAGGCTTGACATGGTCTTAGGTATAAATCGATAGTATCAGGAATTGAAGGTGAAGCTTTTATTTTTATTTCTGATTTATCTCCTCCAAGAATATGAATGCTACCTGATAGGGTATAAAGATTGAATGGTTTTGGAGCAGAAAACTCTTGAATTGGGGATGCCCAACGATTGAACGCATCTGCAAAAGCATTATAATTCCAAGCAAGCAGAGAAATGACAATTGCCCACGAAAAAATTAAATATTTTTTTAAATCAAATATAATTTTTTTATCAGCTAATAATGATAAATCTATTAGTTTCAATTTTTGTTTTATTTTTTTTATATAAGATTCTGCTAATGTGCTAGATTCGTTTTCTTTAACTTCAGATTCAAGCTGTAGAGCATTTAAAACTGTATCGTTTTTATCAGGGTAAAGGTGTTTTCCCAAAGCCTTAGATAAGGAAATTGTTTTATAACGAGAAATCTTATTGTTGTTTGATTTTTGATAATAGGTTATCCAGAAAATGATAAAGCAAAGCTTTCCCAAAGCTATAATTCCAAGGATTAACATTTTTGTTTTTGGATGAAAGTAAAATACTGACTCTAGAAAGATGAGATTGACAAATATAATTGACCCGAAAATCCCTAATAATATCACATGCTTAAGTAATTCTTTTTTGAGTAAAAGAGATCGAACTAAAGTAATATAGTTTTCTATCTTCATTATTGAGTTAGCGTGAAATAAATTATGTTAACGCCCATTTTTAATGATGCTTCTCTGATCTCCCAAGGGTCTCCATGCACACTCGCATCTTCCCATCCATCTCCCAGATCAGATTCGTAGGTGTAAAGTAAGATCATTCGGTCCTTTTCGTATAGTCCAAAAGCTGTTGCAGGTTTATTATCATGCTCATGCACCTTAGGGAGTCCGTTTGTGAAACGATAATAACTTTTAAATATCATGTGATCATTTGGTAAAGGGATGAGTTCTTTATTTGGGAAAACTCTTTTCATTTCTTTACGAAATGATTTATCCATTCCGTAATTATCATCTGCATGCATAAATCCTCCATTTAATAACATAGATCTCAATGAAATTATCTCATTTTCGGTAAATTTTATATTTCCATGACCAGTCAAATATAAGTAAGGGAAATGACTAGCATTATCATCTGTAAGTTTTATTCTTGTTTCTTCAAAATTCACAGAAAGTGGTGTATTTTGGCTTAAAAATCTTAAAAGATTTGGTAAGCTACTTGGGTCACTATACCAATCTCCACCACCTCCATATTGGACTCTTGCAATTGAAAAAGTTTGTGCATTAAGGTTACCAAAGGCTAAAAAGACGAAAATTATTATC
>MDTB01209514.1_pt1 | contig 11172 bp, 9 predicted proteins | sample 811161 | NCBI WGS metagenome assembly MDTB01 (sample SAMN05326650, study PRJNA326480) | marine metagenome | isolation source: seawater | place: Mediterranean Sea | collected 2009
CCTTTCCTACATCTCCATATCCGGCAACTACACAGATTTTACCAGCAACCATAACATCAGTTGCTCTTTTAATTCCATCAACTAAACTTTCTCTGCATCCATACAAATTATCAAATTTTGATTTTGTCACTGAGTCATTTACATTAATTGCAGGTATTAATAATTCTTTATTCGCTTCCATTTTTTTTAAAGCTAAAACTCCAGTAGTTGTTTCTTCAGATACTCCTTTAATATTTTTCATCAATTCCTTATATTCTTTGTGCATTAAAGATGTAAGGTCTCCTCCATCATCTAAAATCATATTAGGTTTCCAATCTTTTTTCCCTTCTATCGTTTGCTTAACACACCACCAATATTCTTCTTCTGTTTCACCTTTCCATGCAAACACTGGTATACCCGCCTTAGCTATAGCTGCTGCAGCATGATCTTGAGTTGAGAAAATATTACAAGATGACCATCTAACCTGGGCACCTAATTCTACTAATGTTTCAATTAAAACAGCTGTTTGAATTGTCATGTGAAGGCATCCTAGAATATTTGCACCCTTTAAAGGTTTTTTTTTTGCATATTCTTTTCTAAGCGCCATTAATCCAGGCATTTCTGTTTCAGCTAAAGAAATTTCTTTTCTACCGAATTCAGCCTGTTTTATATCTTTTACTTTAAAATCTTGAGACATATTTTAGAGTTATTTAACAATATAAATGAAAGTTATCAAGAAAGATTGCTAAGAAAATTTTGGTAATAATACTTCTACTTGAGCACCTCTTTTATTTACTCTATTTGATGCTGATATTGTCCCTTCGTGCAATTCTACAATATTTTTAACTATGTTAAGCCCTAAACCTGAATGTTTACCAAAACTTTTAGGCCTATTACTATAAAATCTTGTAAATATTTTTTGAGGAGAGGTTTCAGAAAATCCTGGTCCCTCATCTTTAATTAAGAGTATTAGATTATTAGAAGTCTCCTCAACTTCTATTTCTATTTGATTATTCTCTTCACTAAAAGAAATAGAATTATCTAATAAATTAGCTATCACTTGTTCCAATCTATTTTCTATTCCTAAAATATAATAACTATTTTTATTAACTACTTTTTTTTTGACATTGATAAAAATTTTTTTATTTTGATTTTTTAAATCTTGTTTAAAATCATCTACAACATTAGTAACAATTTCGATTAAATTAATTTTACTCATTTTTTCTCTTGACCAAGAAGCTTCGTCTTTTAACATTTGAGAGTAATCAGTTATTAGCCTTTCAATTCTTTCCACGTCATGATTAATAATTTTTAATAATTTTTCACTTTCTTTTTTTTGAGTGCTCTTATCTAAAAGTTCTGATGCACTTTTTAAAGAAGCTAAAGGATTTCTAATTTCGTGGGCAAGATCATTAGAAAAAGTTTCAGCTCTAGTAGTTCTTTTTTGTAATTCCTTTGTCATCTCATCTATAGACTTGGTCAATTTACCTATCTCATCTTCTCTTACAAAAAAATTTTTAATATCAATATTTTTATTAGATTTTTTTTTTATTGCTTCGCTAAATGCAACCAATAAACCTATAGGTTTTAATATATATTTGTTCAAAAAAAGAGAGAAAATTAAAATCACTAATGTGACTGATAATACTGTTCTAATAATAAACGCTTTCCTTTCTTTAACAGCATTTAAAATTTCATTGGCTTCTTCTGATACAACTATAAACCCTAACTCTTCTTTATTTAATTCTATTTTGCTTAATGTACTTACAAAAAAATTATTTTTAATATTTTCTGAAATTGTTATTGGTTCGTTTTGATATTTATTTAAAATAGCCTCAGTTATTATGTTATTATTTTTTTCTTTTAAAATTTTTTTTGAGTCTTTTTTTTCTTTTATTTTTCCATCGATTGTTTCCTCAATGATAATGTCTGACTTAGTAAAAACATTTTGATCTAGGTCTAAAATATCAGTATCCCCTATAAGCTCACCTCTTGTGCTATAAAATTGAACTCTATCTAAGCTTTGAAATAAAAACCTAGTAGATAACAAAAAGGTTTTAATATCGTCTGAGTTAAAATTAATTTTTAATCTTTCTAAATGATCGACAGTATTATTAATTATTATGTAGTGATTGGCTGCTCTTTTTTTAACAAGATTTGGTTGAATTGCTTTTAGATAAACTATAGTTAACAAGCCTAGAATAGAAAAAACAGCTAGATTAAATAATAGGAATTTTCTTAATATAGAAGCTGTTTTTTTTTGTTTCATTAACTAACATTCCATCTATACCCACTTCCATACCTTGTTTCAATTGCTGAAAATTTATCGTCCACTTTTTTGAACTTTTTTCGTATTCTTTTAACATGACTATCTATTGTTCTGTCTTCAATTTCAGTATTTTCTTTGTAAGCTATATCCATTAAATGTGCTCTCTCTTTTATTACTCCAGGCCTTTTGGCTAATTCTTTCACAATTAAAAACTCTGTGGTCGTAAGTTTATCTGGTAGTGGCTTTCCATTCCATTCACATTCTAACTGCGCAGGATCTAGCTTTAATTTTCCATGGTTGATAATATTTTTATTATCATCAACTACGTTATTTTTTTTTCTTAATTGAACTCTTATTCTTTCAATTAGAACTTTTGTTGAAAATCCACCTGATTTTTTTACGAAATCATCAGCGCCTAATTTTAAACCTAATAATTCGTCAACTTCCTCATCTTTTGAGGTTAAAAAAATAACTGGAATTGAAATTTTTTTTCTTAATTTTTTAAGTAGTTCTTCACCATCCATTCTTGGCATTTTTATATCTAGAACTACTAAATCCGGAGTATTTCTGGTTAATCCAATTAAAGCCGACTCTCCATCTATATAGGTTTGAACTTTGAAACCTTCTCTTTCTAGTGCAATACTTATTCCAGTTAAAATATTTCTATCATCATCTACTAGTGCAATTGTTTGTGCCATATATTCATTTTCATAATTATATTGTCAAAATTTAGGCGCTTAATGAGCCTCGCCCCAATTATTACCCGAATTAATACTCACCTCTAAGGGAATTGAAAACATATGATGATCAGAGTTAGAAACTGACACCATAGCGTTTTTTATTAATTTTTTTACTTCCGTTTCATCTTTTTTTAAACACTCAAATATTAATTCGTCGTGGATCTGAAGTAACATTTTAGCTTTTTGATTTTCTTCCAAAATTTTATCAATTTTAATCATAGCTAACCTTATTATATCTGCCGCAGAGCCTTGTATTGGTGCGTTAATAGCTGCTCTTTCCTGAAAACTTCTAACACTAAAATTTTTATCGTTAATTCCTCTTAGATGAATTCTTCTTCCAAAAATATTAGACACGTAACCAGTTTTCCTACAAGTCTTTATAGTTGTATTCATATAATCTTTTATTTCAGGGAATTTTTTAAAGTATGCATTTATAAAATCTAGTGCTTCTTGGTTGGAAACTGATATTTGTTTTGCAAGTCCATATTGTGTTATTCCGTAAATAATACCAAAATTAATTGCTTTCGCCTTACGTCTATAATCTTCTGTGACTTTTTGAATAGGAACATCAAATACTTGGCTTGCAGTCAAAGCATGAATATCTTGATTATTTTTAAAAGCTTTTTTTAATTCTTTCACATCTGCAATGTCTGCAAGAATTCGCATTTCTATTTGGTTGTAATCAGCTGAAATTAAAATATTATTTTTTTCTGCAACAAATGCTTTTCTAATTTCTTTTCCGTCCGATGTCTTTATTGGAATATTTTGTAAATTCGGATCACTTGAAGCTAACCTTCCAGTATTAGTAGCAGCAAGTAAAAATGAGGTGTGTACTCTTTTTGTTTTTTTGCTTATGTGTTCTTGTAAAGCATCAGTGTAAGTGCTTTTTAATTTTGAAACCTGTCTCCATTCTAAAACTAATTTTGGAAAATTATGTCCTGTCAAAGCCAAATCTTCTAAAATTTTGGCACTGGTTGCTAAACTTCCTTTTTTAGTTTTTTTTAATTTAGCAATTTTTAATTCATTATAAATTATTTCTCCTAATTGTTTAGGAGATCCTATATTGAATTTTTTTCCTGAAATTTTATAAATTTCTTTTTCTATTTTAATTAATCGATATTCAAATTTTTTTGATAGTTCTTTTAAATATTTATCATCAACTTTTATTCCGTTGGTCTCTAATTTTGATAAAATTTTTATCATTGGTTTCTCAAAAATCTCATAAATTTTGTCTAACTTTTCCGACGTTACTCTTTCGGACAATATATCGTATAATCTGAGAGTAATATCAGCGTCCTCAGCTGCATATTCAGTTGCTGCTTTTAAATTTACCTCAGAAAAATTTAATTGTTTTTTTCCAGTTCCCACTAAATCTTTATATGAAATAGTTTTATGTCCTAGATGTATTTCAGACAAAGTGTCCATGTTATGCCGATTGTTCCCAGCGTCTAAAGTATAAGATAACAACATAGTATCGTCCAGAGGATTTAATGAAATGCCGTGTTTCTTAAAAATTATAAAGTCATACTTAATATTTTGCCCAACTTTTTTAATACTTGCATCCTCAAGAATTGGTTTGAGTTTTTGTAAGACAGACTCTTTATTTAGTCCGGTAAAATTTTTATGCCCAAGAGGTATATAAAAAGAAATATTGACTGCATAACTAATTGAAATACCTACTAATTCAGCTACTTGGGGATTTAAAGAAGAAGTTTCAGTATCAACTGCTATAATTGATTTCTCATTTAACTTTTTTAATAGTTCGTTAAAATCTTTTTCCTTTATAATACTCTTATAAGATTTTGTGTTTATTCGAGAAACTTTTCGAATTTGATCTTCTTTGTCTAAGTTTTTGTTATTTGACTCTCCATAAAAACTAATAGCTTGACTTAATAATCTATTAAATTCCATTTCCCTTAAAAATTCATATAGTTTGTCTTTGTCTATATCTTTAATCAAAAATTCATTTGGGTCATTTTTAACAGGAACATCATCTTTTAATGTTACAAGTTTTTTGCTCAACAAAGCTTTATCTTTATTTTTTAATAACGTCTCTCTTCTTTTATTTTGAGGTATTTCTGTGGCTTTACTTAGTAAATTTTCTAAACTTTTATATTTATTAATTAATTCTGCTGCTGTCTTAATTCCAATACCAGGCACACCAGGAATATTATCTGAAGAGTCTCCTGCTAATGATTGCACATCAATAACTTGGTCTGGTTTAACTCCAAATTTTTCCATGACTTCTTTTTCCCCTATGACCTTGCTTTTCATTGGATCAAATAATCTAATTTTGTTTGAAACTAATTGCATCAAATCTTTATCGGATGAGATGACAGTTACTTTAGCTCCAGCATTAGTAATTTTCTTCGAATAAGTTGCTATTAAATCATCGGCTTCATAGTTAAGTAATTCAACTGAAGGCAAATTAAACGCCTTAACTGATTTTCTTATATATTCAAATTGAGGTGCCAAATCATCGGGGGCTTCAGCTCTATTAGCTTTGTACTCTTTGTATATATCATTTCTAAAGTTTTTTCTTGCAGAGTCAAAAATTACAGCAAAGTGTGTTGGTTTGTGTTTTGAGTCATCTGATCTTGAGTCCTCTAATAGTTTAAATAACATTGAACAAAAACCACTAACTGCTCCTGTTGGAAGACCATCACTTTTTCTAGATAAAGGGGGTAATGCATAATAAGCTCTAAAAATATAACCAGATCCGTCTATAAGATAATAATGATCTGTTTTTTTTATTGAACTCATATATATATATTACATTAATTCTAGACCTATATTTAATCAAAATGAATAAACATGCACTAACTGTTGAAAATCTTACAAAGGTTTACTTGGATTCTAAAAGCAAAAAAGAAAATAAAGCTCTTCATGATTTAAGTTTTAATGTCGCTCAGGGAGAGATATTTGGATTATTAGGACCTAATGGAGCTGGTAAGACAACCTTTTTGAGTATTCTTGGTGGTACCGTAGTAAAAACAAAAGGTAAAATTAACGTCTGGGGATTTGATCTTGATAAAAATCCTAGACAGGTAAAAGCTTCAATTGGGATAGTTCCTCAAGAAGTTAATTTAGATGCTTTCTTTGCTCCTAAAAAATTACTTGAACTTCAAGCTGGTTTATACGGAATTACTAAAAAAGATAGAATTACTGATTTAATTTTAAAAATGGTATCCCTTCAAGATAAAGCTGATGCTTATTCTAGAAGTTTATCAGGAGGAATGAAGAGAAGATTGTTAATTGCAAAAGCAATGGTTCATCAACCGCCTATCTTAATTTTAGACGAACCAACAGCTGGTGTGGACGTTGAATTAAGAAATAATCTTTGGGAAAATGTTAAGCAATTAAACGAAGAGGGGGTTACAATAATTTTAACAACACACTACTTATTTGAAGCTCAAGAAATGTGTGATCGTATTGCAATAATTGATAAAGGATGTCTGGTGGCTTTGGATACTACTCAAAAGTTGTTAGAGAGAATTCAGACAAAAAAAATTAATTTCAAGATTGAAAGATTACATAAAAAAATGAATTTAAAAATGAAAGGAATTCAATTTAATATTAATTCTAGTAATTCTTTAACCATAACTTATGAAAAAAGCTCTTTTAATTTTGGTGAAATTGTTAATTATTTAAGTGAAAATGGTATTAAAATAGTAGATATAGTAACAGAAGATGGTGACTTAGAGGATGTTTTTGTTCAATTAACAAATAACTAGATTTAATTTGAAAAAAAGTTAAAGATATATAATTATGGAACAAATAAAATATATCAAATACGACAAGATAATTAAAAATTTGTTTATAGCTTTAGTCGGTTCAATTTTATTAGCTATTTCAGCTAAAATTAAAATTCCTTTTTATCCAGTTCCAATGACAATGCAAACTCTAGTGGTCTTAATGATAGGTATAGGTTTTGGATGGAAATTAGGTATTGCTACTATTTCACTATATCTATTTGAAGGAATAATAGGATTGCCGGTCTTTTCTGGAACACCTGAAAAGGGTATTGGTTTCATATATTTTACAGGACCGACAATGGGATATTTAATTGGTTTTCTTCTTGCAGCATTTTTTGCTGGAAAATTTAATTATAGTCAAAATCATTTTACTAATTTTTTTAAGCTTTTATTTGCAACAAGTTTTATCTATATTTTAGGAATTTTATGGCTTGGAAATATAATTGGCTGGGATAAACCAATATATAAATTGGGGGTTCAACCTTTTTTATTAGCTGAGTTGTTTAAAGTACTTTTAGTTACTCTAACTCTTAATTCAATTAAGAAAATTAATAAATATATTTAGATTATCTAGGTGATCTTTTTGAAAGAATTCTTTGGAGAGTTCTTCTGTGCATTTTTAGTCTTCTTGCTGTTTCTGAAACATTTCTATTACATAGTTCAAAAACCCTGTGAATGTGTTCCCACTTAACTCTATCTGCAGACATAGGATTCTCAGGGGGTTTTGCTTTTGAGTCAGGTGCTGCTAATAACGCAGCCTCAACATCATCTGCATCTACAGGTTTAGCCACATAATCTATAGCTCCAGCTTTAATTGCCGCTACCGCTGTTGGCAAATTCCCGTATCCCGTTAACATCACTATTCGAGTATCTTTCTTTAATTTTGATAGTTCTTTTACAACGTCTAAACCACTACCATCCTCGAGTCTTAGGTCTATTAGAGCAAATCCAGGTGCCTCATTTTTAACTATTTGGAGCCCCTCAGCTACTGTTTTAGCCTCTTTTACTGAAAAACCCTTCTTTTCCATAGCTCTTGCAAGCCTTCCTCTCAGCGGGTCATCATCGTCTAAAATCATCAAAGATTTGTTTAAAAAATCTGAAATTTTAAATTGATCTGGGTAATTTTTTTGTCCTCTCATACAGGTCTATATGGTGACTTTGGGCATCTTTTCAACCGGTAAAAATAATTTTTTTTCTTTACTTAAAGGAAAAAAAACCTTAAATGCGATTAAATAAGGTTTTTTTTAACAAATTTTTTGAAAACCTTCTGTGTAAAATAACGAGGGACACATGAAATGCGAAAATTTAAAGACGTTAACGAACTAGTTAATGAACTAAAGCCCGATTACCCCGTATATTGTATACGGCCGGAGTCGATTAAAAATTCTGTAAAATTTTTCAAAGAGAATTTTCACGGTAGAGTTCTTTATGCTGTCAAAACAAATCCTAATGAAAAAGTTATTAAAAAGATCATAGCTAATGGAATTTTAGACTTTGATGTAGCTTCTATAAACGAAATTAAATTAATCAATAAGTTAAAACCACAAGCAAAACTTTATTTTATGCATACAGTAAAAAGTAAAGAGAGTATTTCATCAGCTTACTTTGATTATAATGTGAAAGATTTTGCTTTAGATAGTAAAGAAGAGTTAAAAAAAATTCTTGATGCTACTAATCAAGCAAAAGATTTAAATTTATATGTTAGAATTGCAGTTTCAAATGAACATGCAGAAATTGATTTATCAAGAAAATTTGGTTCACATTGCTCTGAAGCATTAGGGCTAGTTAGGCTATGTAAGGAACATTCAAAAAAACTTGGCATTAGTTTTCATGTTGGCTCTCAATGTATGCATAAAATTTCATATTCAAAAGGTATACATGAGATTGGAAATATTATAAAAAAAACAAAAATAATACCAGACGTGATAAATGTAGGTGGTGGATTTCCTTCCATATACCCTGATCTCAATCCTGAACCGCTAATTAATTATCTTGAAGAAATTAAAAAATCTTTAAAAAGTTTAAAGCTACAAAAATTACCTGAAATTTTTTGTGAGCCAGGAAGAGCTCTTGTTGCTGAAAGTGGATCAACAATAGTAAAAATTATTTTAAGAAAAAAACAGAATCTATATATCAATGACGGCACTTATGGCTCATTGTTTGATGCGGGTGTTCCAAATTTTGTTTTACCAGCTAAAATGATTACTAATGGAAGAGTGCATTCAAAAAAATTAACTTCATTTAGTTTTTTTGGACCTACATGTGATAGTTTGGATTATATGAAAGGACCTTTTTTGTTACCTAACAATATTAAAGAGGGCGATTATATAGAGTTAGGTCAATTGGGTGCTTACGCTTTAACATTTAGAACAAAATTTAATGGTTTTTATTCAAATGAAATATTTGAGTTAAACGACAAACCAATCATGTCTTTATATGAAGACTCAAGTAAAGTTAATTACTTGGTTGCTTAATGATTAAAAAAGATGGTTCAAATATTGGACATAATAAAAAAACATTTTTAAAAAGTCCTGTAGAACATATCGATATTACTTCTTTTGACGCTAGAAAGATAATTGAAGGTATGAGTAAAATGTCCTTCTCTTCCAGAGATACTGCTAATGCAGCTAAGATCTATAATGAAATGCTATCAGATGAAAATTGCTCTATCTTCTTAACTATTGCTGGTTCAACATCCGCAGGTGGATGCATGAATCTTTATTCAGATCTTATTAAATACAATATGGTTGATGCGGTAGTAGCTACAGGGGCATCAATAATTGATATGGATTTTTTTGAGTCACTTGGATTTAAGCATTATCAAGGTTCTCAGTTTCAAGATGATACGGAACTTAGAAAAAATTATATTGATAGAATTTACGATACTTACATTGATGAAGAAGAACTTCAAGCATGTGATCAAGCTATATGTGATATTGCAAACTCACTAGAGCCTAAAGCTTATACTTCAAGACAGTTTATAAAAGAGCTAGGAAAATTTTTAAAAAAAAATAGTAAAAAAAAAGGGTCTTTAATAGAATTGGCTTTTGATAATAATGTACCTATTTTTTGCCCCGCATTTACAGATAGTTCTGCTGGATTTGGTCTAGTGATGCATCAAGAACAAAATCCAAATAAACATATTACAATTGACTCAATTAGAGAATTGAGGGAGCTGACAGAAATTAAGATAAAATCAAAACAATCAGGTCTGTTGATGGTAGGTGGTGGTGTGCCTAAAAATTTTGTTCAGGATACAGTGGTATGTGCTGATTTAATTGGAAAACAAGTTGATATGCACAAATATGCAATACAAATTACTGTTGCGGATACCAGGGATGGAGCTTGTAGCAGTTCAACATTAAAAGAGGCTAGCTCTTGGGGTAAAGTAGATATTGCAAAAGAACAGATGGTTTTTGCAGAAGCAACAAGTGTTCTTCCTTTAATAGCAAGTGACGCTTACCACCGAAATAATTGGAAAAATAGAAAGAAAAGAAATTTTTCTCAATTATTTGAAGACTAAATGATTTATTTAAGTCAAAAAAAAGGTTTTCTTGGTTATGAAGCAAAACAACAAGTAAATAATAAAGTAATTGTAGTTCCTTTCGGTTTAGAAAAAACTGTTAGTTATGGTGGAGGTACAAAGAATGGTCCTAAAGAGATTATCAAGGCTTCACATCAAGTAGAGCTGTTTGACGAAGAATTAAATAAAGAACCATACAAAGAAATTGGAATCAAAACTTTAAAACCTTTCAAGATAAAAAAAAAAATTCATCATGCTTTAGACCAACTCTCTGAAATAAATGAAAAGATTATTTCAAAAAAAAAGTTTCCAATTGTTTTAGGGGGTGAGCATTCGATTACTATTGGGTCCATAAAACCTTTAGTAAAAAAATATAAGAAAATAATACTTCTTCATTTTGACGCTCATGCTGATTTAAGAGAAAGCTATAATGGAGAAAAATATTCACATGCATCTGCTATTAAGAGATGTCTAGATTTTAAAAATATAAAAGTTGTCTCTTTAGGAATTAGAAACCTATCTTTAAACGAGATGAAATTTTATAAAAGAAACAAAGATAGAATTAATATATTTTGGGCAAAAGATAAAAAAAAGTGGAATCTAAAAAGACTTGAGAAGATTTTTAAAGGTAAAAATGTGTATATCACTTTTGATGTTGATGGATTTGATGCAAGTATAATGCCTGCAACGGGAACACCAGAACCAGGTGGCTTACTGTGGGATGAAGTTTTACCAATTATTAAGAGGGTCTGTCAAATATCAAATATTGTTGGAGCAGATATAAATGAACTATCTCCGATTAAAAATTTTAACTCGTATAATTTTCTAGTGGCAAAATTAACATACAAAATTTTATCTTATATTTTTGAATTTAAACGTTAGACTTTAAATCAACAATATTCCAAC
>MDTB01009405.1_pt1 | contig 11170 bp, 10 predicted proteins | sample 811161 | NCBI WGS metagenome assembly MDTB01 (sample SAMN05326650, study PRJNA326480) | marine metagenome | isolation source: seawater | place: Mediterranean Sea | collected 2009
AATGCTTTAGCGTGATCGACAGGGATATTGGGTAGAATTCCGTGACCTAGATTAACGATATAGCGCTCTTTTCCAAAATCATTAATCATTTGTCTCACCTTGACTTTGATTTCAGGAATAGGTGAAAGCAATCGCGAAGGGTCAAAGTTTCCCTGCAAAGCAATCTGTCCACCAGAAAGGTATCTTGCATTTCTTGCGGTGCAAGTCCAATCTATTCCCAACGCAGCGGCTCCAGATTTACTCATTTCCTGCAAGGCAAACCAACAGCCTTTTCCAAAAACGATTACTGGAACTGTCCCGCTCAATGCGTCAACAATTTGTTGTAAATAAGGCCAAGAAAAAATTTGATAGTCAGCGGGAGACAATAACCCCCCCCAGGAATCAAACAATTGAATTACGTCTGCGCCAGCCTTTATTTTCTCTCTTAAATATGCAATTGTAGTTGTTGTGATTTTTTGGAGTAATTCCTTGGCTAATTCTGGTTGTTGATAGCAAAATGCCTTAGCGCGATCAAAATTTTTAGACCCTTGCCCTTGGACAGCATAGCACAGTAAAGTCCATGGCGCTCCAGCAAAACCTATTAGCGGCACACGGTTATTCAATTCTTTCTTAGTCATCTTCACTGCTTCGAACACATAGCCCAACTCCTCATGAACATCGGGAAGGATTACCTGATCTAAACTTGATTTATCTTTTACAGGATTGGGAAGATAAGGACCAATTCCATCTCGCATTTCAACCTCAATATTCATCGCTTGTAAGACTACCAAAATATCACTGAAGATAATTGCAGCATCAACCCCAATTTGGTCAATTGGCATCAGCGTAATTTCAGTCGCCAACTCAGGAGTCTGACAACGCGTGAAGAAGTCATACTTTTCTTTTAGCTTCATAAAATCAGGGAGGTATCTGCCTGCCTGTCGCATCATCCAAACTGGAGGTCGCTCAACATTTGCTCCTTTAAGGGCTTGTAAAAGTAAATTGTTATCCATCTTATTGATTAAAGTGTTTTTTTATTGAAATAAAAAGTTGTGTTGCATCGGGACTTTTCGCCACACAAAAATTGGATGTAAATTCCTGAACTGCTTTTGCAGTGGTTGAACCTAAACAAAAACATTGTGTATTCTCAAATGTATTTTTAATTGCATAACCTTTAACCCCGCTTGGGCTAAAAAATATAATCCCATCAAAATGCCCTTTTGCCTTATGTGGCTGAGGTAGGGTTTCATAGATTTCAATTGGCTCTATAGGAATGTTATTAAACGATAAAATTTGCTCTAAATCGACAACTCTTGATTTTCCACAAAAGAATGAAAATGACTCTTTTTTGTTGTTTTTTGCTATAAAACTGCCTAATTCTGCCGAATTTTGAGCAATTTTGACCACTTTTTGACCATTTTCTTCTAAAAGCATAGCGGTTTTTTTTCCGACACAAAAAATAGATTTTTGATCGATTAATGCTTTAATTTTTGGGTTAGCTAAAGCAATTGAAACTGCGTTTTTACTTGAAAAAATAATTCCATCATGAACTGACTCAATCGCAATATTTTGAATTGGACTGATTTGAATAAAAGACTGTTCGACTAAGCTAAATGAGTGCATCAAAAGGCGGTCTTTCAAATTTTTGGATAATATTTTGGTTGCCAATAATCTTTTCATAATTCTTTCTTTATGATATCGAGCAGCTCCTCTCCCCCTTTTGATAAGATTTCTTTTCCCGCTTGAAATGCCAAATCTTTAGCAGCATTTAAATCCACATCCATTTTGGTGATCATCGCTAACTTCCCGTCAAGAGAAAAAAGGCCTCCTTCAAATAGAATTCTATTTTTTTCGATCATTGCATAAGCACCAATAGGCGCAGTACAGCCTCCTTCCAATATGCTTAGGAATTCTCTTTCTATATTGACACAAGTTGCAGTGGCTTGATGGTGTATGGATTTTAAGATTTCCAAAACCTCAGACTGATCTTTTCGACAAACAATTCCAACAGCTCCCTGTGCAGGAGCAGGAATCATCCAATCGAGATTTTGATATTGTGTGCCCAAAAGTGCCATGCGCTCTAAGCCAGCTTTGGCAAAAATAGCCCCTTGCCATTTTGAATTTTTTAATTTATCGATTCGTGTTTGAACATTTCCCCTTAAATTCTCAATGCTATGATTGGGGTAACGATTTAGCCACTGGGCTTTTCTTCGTAAACTTCCTGTAGCAATACTAACGGGAACTTCTAAGTCTAATTTTCCATTATATAAAAGTACGTCTTTGGCGCTTCCTCTTTTTAAAACGGCACCTAATATCAATCCTTGTGGCAATTGAGTTGGTACATCTTTAAGACTATGGACAGCAATATCGATTCGGTTTTCCAAAAGGGCAATATCTAACGCCTTGGTAAAAACGCCTTGAATTCCCATGCTGTAAATGGGTTGTGTCAGGTTGAGATCCCCATCACTTTTTATGGGAATGAGCTGTGAGGAAAAACCACTGGAGTCAAGCCTTTGCTTAACCTTATTGGCTTGCCAGAGCGCCAGTTCGCTTTCACGGGTACCAATGCGAAAGTTATTCTTTAACATTTTACTTGGCATCCAGCTGATAAACCTGTTGAAGCAGCGCTAAAGTTTGATCGGCTTTGGAAGGGTTTTCTTTAAGATAATTCGCCACTTTACCAGTCAGTTTGTAAACAATATGCGAAAATTCTTGGGCATCACCTTGTTCGCTCAACTGACCGTTGAGTAATGTTTGCTTAAGGGCTTTTAGGGTGGGTGCAAACTTTCTATGGGCTACCCATTGTAAAAATTCGGCTTGAATTTCGTTTAAAATTGCTTTGGCATCAGGAATAAATTGTTGTCGCTTCTTCAAAGCAGCATTGGTCAATTGAGAAAGTTCATCTAAATTGACAACCGTCACATTATCGAGATTTTTAAGTTGTGAATCCACATTAGAAGGAATGGATAAATCTAATACAAGTAAGGGTTTTTTATTAGCAATTATTGAGGCATCTACAGTGACATCGTCAGATCCAGTAGCTACAATCATAATATCGGATTTGGCAATTTCTTGATTGAGCTCCTTTATGTTCTTAACCACTAAGTTGAATTTTCCAGCAACTTTTTGGGCACTTTCCTCAGATCGGTTGATCAGAACAATATGATCATTTTGCGTATGCTTGATTAAATTCTCACAAGTATTTCTTCCAATTTTTCCTGTGCCAAAAAGTAGAATACTTTTGTTTTTGACATCTTTGACCTTTTCAAGAATATAATGAACTGAGGCAAATGAAACGGAGGTGGCGCCAGTGGATAATTCGGTTTCGGTTTTGATTCTTTTACTTGCTTGTATTACTGCATTGACTAAACGCTCCGAAAAGCCATTAACGATGTAGTACTTTTTGGAATTGTAAAAACTCTTTTTTAGCTGACCAATAATTTCAAAATCTCCAATGATTTGGCTTTCCAGACCACAACCTACATTAAAGACGTGATTGATGGCTTGATGCTCACTTAGCACATATCCCTTTTCATTAAATTGAGCTTGTGTACCCTGCGAAAATTGACACAAATAGTCGATCAGGATTTGGGGGTTTTCCACTATACCATACAGTTCGGTTCGATTACAGGTAGAAATAACCATCAACTCATTTAGACCATCCGCCTTAGCCTGCTGCAACAAAAGAGCAGTCTGGGATTTGCTAAGACTAAATTTTCCACGGGTTAATAAATCTGCATTTTTATAACTTAACCCAACAACATAGTATTGAATAATATTCCTCAAAAGTCTCGTCTAAATTCAAGAGCAAATTTAAAACTGGGTATAATGAAAAAACAACGCTAAAAGAACTATTTACAACTAAGGAGGTTTTTTATGGTGATTTTTTTAAAAATCCCTTTAAATATAATAATTTTGAATGTAAATCAACTTCTTTAATTAGATTCTTTCTAAATAAGGGCTTGATAAAACAACGATAAAGGTGCTATGGATAAAACAATTATTGAAAACGGCTTTTATATACTAAGGTTTGTTAATGAAGATGAAAAGACGCTGAAGTTTCAAGAGACAGTAAGCCAAGAATTTATTCAGTTTCATTTCTGCCAAAAAGGGGCAGGGTCCTTCGATTTTAATGAAGGGACATATCAACTTCCTTTGAGGTCAAAATCAGTTAACCTTCTTTATAATCCCCTTAAGGCACTCCCCATTGATCTTAACTTAGCTACTGATTCTGCTGTGGTGAGCTTAGTTATTTCTATAAAAAAATTCCACAGTCTTTTTTCTGAAGATGTGGATCACATCCATTTTTTAAGCCCTGAAAATAATACCAAAAAATACTATGATACTAGAAATATAAGTCCTGCTATGAGTGTGGTATTGAGTCAAATTCTTGAGGCTAAAGTGCACGAGAGTATAAAGGCGCTTTATTTTAAGGGTAAGGTATATGAATTGCTGAGCTTGTTTTTCAATAAAAATAAAGATACAGATGTAGAACAATGCCCTTTCTTGGAGGATGAGGAAAACGTTAGAAAAATTAGAAGTGCCAAAGAGATTATTTTAAACCAAATGACTGAGCCACCTACTTTACAAGACTTGGCAAACGAAATCGGTTTAAATGTCAAAAAACTAAAAGAAGGTTTCAAGCAAATATATGGCGATACGGTTTATGGCTATCTACTCGACCATAAGATGAATGAAGCGAGAAGTATGCTCAACACAAAACAGTATAATATCAATGAAATTAGTCAGAAGCTAGGTTACAGCACTTCAAGTCATTTTATTGCGGCTTTTAAAAAGAAATTTGGGACGACTCCCAAAAAATATTTAATGTCAGTATCTTCGTAAAAAATTGCAAATGAAAGGAGCATTGTTGATCAATTTAGGGTCTCCTGACAGTCCTGACCCTAAGGATGTAAAACGATATTTGGGAGAGTTTTTGATGGATGAAAGGGTGATTGACCTCTCCAAAGCACTGAGAACATTTTTGGTAAAGGGTATCATACTGAATACCCGTCCAAAGAAATCTGCAAAAGCTTATAAAAAAATATGGTGGGAAGAGGGGTCTCCTCTAATTGTACTCTCTAAAAGATTGCAGGAAGCGGTTCAAAAAAAGGTTTCGGTACCAGTTGGACTGGCAATGCGATATGGAACCCCTTCAATTGAAGAGGGAATAAAAAATTTAGTGAATCAAGGTGTTGACGAAATCATGTTGATACCTTTATATCCTCAGTTTGCCATGGCGACCACGGAGACCATTTTAGTTCTTGCAGAAGAAATCCGAGCTCAAAACCACCCGGAAGTTTCTTTTACTGTTTTACCTCCCTTTTACAATCACCCAGACTATATTCGGGTGCTCTCCGAAAGTATTCAAGAAGACTTGAAAGGTAAGGAATGGGAACACCTTTTGTTCTCTTATCACGGGGTACCAGAAAGACATATTAGAAAATCTGACGTAACTAAATCTCATTGTAAAATGGATAAAAGTTGTTGTCAAACTAGCTCCGAGGCACACCAATATTGCTATCGTCATCAGTGTTATGAAACCACCCGACAGGTAGCCGAATATTTAGAATTAAAAGAAGGGACTTTCTCCACGAGCTTTCAATCTCGTCTTGGCGTAGATCCTTGGTTGCAACCTTATACAGATCAAACTGTTGCAAAATTTGCCAAAAATGGCGTTAAAAATATGGCAATTGCTACCCCTGCATTTGTGTCTGACTGCCTTGAGACTTTGGAAGAAATTGGCATGGAAGCTGCTGAAGACTTTGAAGAAAAAGGAGGGGAAAAACTTCATGTAATTCCCTGTATCAATGACCGCCCAGATTGGGTAAATGTCATGAGCCGATGGATTGACCAATGGGCTTTAGCTGAAACGGCTGATACCGTATGAAAAACGGATCGGCATCTTTTGGTACTCAACCTATTTCTGAATTACTAATTAAGCAAGCCGTTCCTGCCTCCATTGGCATACTGGTAATGTCGCTCAATATATTGATCGATACAATTTTTGTTGGACAATGGATTGGTTCCAATGCAATTGCAGCAATCAATGTAGTCTTACCCGTATCATTTTTTATTGCTGCCCTAGGCATGGCAATAGGCATTGCGGGAGGCTCAATTATTTCGCGTGCCTTAGGTAAGAATGATCTTAAGCGAGCCACTAAAACCTTTGGTAACCAAATCGTATTGACCTTATTACTAACCATCAGTTTTGTAATTTTTGGTTTAAGTCTTATCGATATTATCATTCCTGCATTTGGTGGGAAAGGACAGCTTTTTGAACCCGCAAAAGTCTATTACACTATTGTGCTTTATGGTGTCCCTGTTCTAGGGTATTGTATGATGGGAAACAACGTAATCCGTGCAGAAGGCAAACCCATAAATGCAATGTATGCCATGTTACTCCCTTCGGTTTCTAACTTACTGCTTGATTATGTTTTTATATACGTACTTGACATGGGAATGCAAGGTGCCGCCTGGGCCACAACACTTTCTTACCTTGTATGCGCGACCTACATTTTTTATTTTTTTAACGCTAAAGGCTCTGAACTAGATCTAAAATGGAGTGATTTAAAGCTGGATTTAGGGATTACAAAGGAGATTGGTGCCTTAGGTTTTGTGACCCTTGCGCGTCAGAGTGTCATTAGCATTTCGGTTTTATTGGTCAATAACATATTATTCGGTTTGGGTGGCGAGGCCGTGGTTGCTGTTTACGCAATTATCAGTAGGTTACTTATGTTTTCGCTTTTCCCTGTTTTGGGAATTACCCAGGGTTTTATTCCTATTGCAGGATATAATTATGGTGCAAACAACAAAAAAAGAGTGGAAATGGTGATCCGAACAGCGGTTATATATGCCTCGGGATTTGCCACTGTGGTTTTCTTACTAATCAATATTTTTTCAAATTCAATAGGGGGTATTTTTACCAACGATGCTACGGTATTAGAAAAGGCGCCTACAGCCATCCGATGGGTATTTGCAGCAACACCAATTGTGGGGGTTCAACTTGTTGGTGCCGCCTACTATCAAGCAATTGGCAAAGCCCTTCCTGCACTACTTTTAACACTGACAAGGCAGGGTTTTTTCTTCATCCCGCTGTTGTATATCTTGTCTGGCATTATGGGTATCAATGGGGTTTGGTTGGCTTTTCCTGTAGCAGAATTTTTAGCTGCTTTGGTAACTGGGTGCTTTCTGATTTATGAATTAAAAAAGTACTTAAAATCATAGACTTAGCGATTTAACAAACCTATTCATTGTTAAGTTTTTGTACTTTCTAGGTATATTTGTTAAGTGCAGTAGGCTATTATAAATCTGCAAAACACCATGGAGTATTACAACTACATTAAATCATTACACCTAATCTTTGTGATTACTTGGTTTGCCGGTTTGTTTTATGAGCCTCGACTTTTCATCTATCATATTGAAGCTTCAAAAAAGAATTCGCCTGAAAAAGAAATTTTAGAAAAACAGCTAAAAATCATGGCACTAAGACTGTGGTATATTATTACATGGCCGTCTGCAATTTTAGCAACAATATTCGCTGTCTGGTTATTAATTTTAGTACCTAGCTGGCTTACAGAATCTTGGATGATTATTAAAATTGGCTTTATCTTTTTGTTATTTGCTTATCACCTTAAAACCCATCAGATATTTTTGCAATTACAGCGGGATGAAGTGAATTACTCTTCGAGTTTTATGCGGATATGGAATGAAGGGGCGACTTTATTTTTGTTTGCAATCGTCTTTCTTGCCATCGTAAAAAATGCAATTCACTGGATATTTATGGTTTTGGGTACGCTGGGGTTGGTGGTTTTTTTGATGATAGCCATTAAACTATACAAGCGATTTAGAGAGAAATCCTCCCCCAAGAATGATTAATTTAATCAACCATATCTCGCTGAGAACACAGATTTTTCTGTCCATGATACTGTTAGTACTCATGGCCTGTTTATTAATATTATTTGCCACCTCCTTTCAGTATCAAAATGAATCTACCGATTATAATATTTTCCGACTTAATCGAAAGGAAAACCAGTTGAGGAAACAGATTAACTATTTGGTAGAGAAAAATAACTTGCTAAATCAAAAAGAAAGCTTGTGGGCAAATTTTAGTGACGAATTCAATGCAGTTATTAAAATTCACAATGTCAATTACTCAGTTTTTGATTTACAAGGCAAAGCACTTTTTACTTCTTTCCTTCCACTAAAAATTATTGCTAATGGTTACGCACTAGACAAAGAGCTACTTTCAAAAATTATCCTTAAAAAGGGGAGCCGAGTATTAGAGAAAAATGACGATGAAATAGGAAAATTTCAATCATCTTACAGTCTATTGGAGGATACATTTGGAAATCCATACGGGGTATTATTTTTCCCCTATTTTGAAGATGTTTCTTTCTCAGAAAATGAACTGAATACATTTTTACAAAGTCTCTACAAGATTTATTTGCTAATGCTCTTGGTTGCCATTGTAGTTGCCTATTTTATTTCCAAGTACATATCCCGGTCTCTTGAGACAATACGAATGAAAATTGACCAAACAGGGCTTTTAAAACAAAATGAAAAAATTCAGCTCAAAAACGCCACTCGAGATATTGCAAGTTTGATCAATTCCTACAATAATATGATTGATGAACTCGAGAAAAGTGCAGCACTTTTAGCGAGAACTCAGCGGGAGCAAGCTTGGCAAGAAATGGCCAAACAAGTTGCACACGAGATCAAAAACCCACTTACTCCAATGCGATTAACGGTACAAAGTTTCCAAAAAAGGTTCTCTGATAAAGACCCAGAAAATGAAAAAAAAATAGCAGAGTTCTCTAAGATGTTGATGGAGCAAATAGATACCATGAGTGATGTCGCTAATGCATTTTCGGACTTTGCCACACTACCGGTTCCAAGATTGGTAAAGTCTGATTTGGTTGAAATTACACAACGCTCTTTGGAAATTTTTAATGGGATTGATATCGAGTTTCAAACCTCACACAAAAACATCAAATTAAAACTGGACAGAACGCAATGGATTCGTGTTATCACCAATCTTATACAAAATGGAATTCAAGCGGCAGATCAGGGACAAAAACCCAAGATTAATGTCACAATTGAAAAAAGTCCAAAATCTGTAGAAATCAAATTTACTGATAACGGAATAGGAATCCCCGAATCGATTCAATCCAAAGTTTTTGAACCCAAATTCACTACCAAAACAAAAGGAATGGGCTTAGGTCTGGGAATTGTAAAAAATATTATCGATTCTCATAAGGGGACCATTAAATACGAAACTGGAAAAAAGGGAACGACTTTTATTATTACATTGATGTTGTAGGCTGGATTCCTTCCAAAATCAAAGCTTCAACTTTAGAAAATGCAACTTCCTTATCGGTCTCTATCAAATCTATAGGAGTATGGGTTTTAAAAGTTACTCTTACGCCGAGGGGAATTGGAAAGTAACTGTATTTGGCAAGCTTCCATGAATTATTGACACTTATTGGCAAAACAATGGCACTTGGGATGTATTCAAAAAGTGTCATAAGTCCTTTTTTTTGAAATTTCCTTGGATTACCATCTCTACTTCTAGTTCCTTCAGGGAAAATTACGGCACTCCATTTCTTTTGTTCTATTTTTTGAGCAAAAGCCTTTATTAATTCCAATGCCTCCTCAGGTTGTTGGCGATCTATCAGAACAGAGCCGCCATGTTTTAAGTTATAAGAAACGCTAGGTATTCCTTTTCCTAACTCTTTTTTACTTATGAATTTAGGATGAAACTTTCTAAGATACCAAATGATTGGGGGAATATCATAAGTACTCTGATGATTAGAGACAATGATAAGTGGTCTCCCTTTGGGCAATTTAAACGGCTGCTCAAATACAATATGAGTGCCTAAAAAGTTAAGATATCTGATCAAAAAAAAATTCATCCAATCCACTGTCTTTTTGTGGGCGGAGTATCCAAATACACGAAAGGAAAAGACTTGAAGTAAATGAAAGACTCCTAGGGTTGTTCCAAATAGGAGATAATAAAGGATCGTGAGGGGGTAAGCTATCGTCTTTTTCACGATAAATGGGATCAAAAAAAGTCAGATGAAGCTATTTCTAGCTACAAAACTCATTGTAGGCTTCAGTTAAATTTTCAGCTATCATATCGGCTGTTCTCCCCTCAATATGATGGCGTTCGATCATATGAACCAATTCACCGTCTTTGAATAATGCTAAACTGGGGGATGATGGCGGAAATGGGATCATTTTAGCGCGAGCAGCGTCAGTTGCCTCTCTATCTACACCTGCAAAAACGGTAACTAAATTGTCAGGGATGTTTTGATTACCGAGAGACATTCTTACTGCTGGCCGGGCATTTGCAGCTGCACAACCACAAATCGAATTTACGACCACTAAAGTAGTTCCTGATTTTGACAAACTATCATCAACAGCTTCGACTGACAATAACTCCTCAAAACCAATGTTAGTTAACTCATCCTTCATGGGTCTTACAATTTCTGCTGGATACATATTTTTTTAATTTTTCTACAAAGATAAAAAACTAGTTTTTTAAAAGAATGAGTGGATCAATCTTTTATTGACATTCGTATATTTACATTCTCAAAATTTGTGTATGATCAAGTGGCTTGCGGCGATTTTAGGCTATTCTTTTTTGAGATTCCCAGGGGCAATACTAGGGTTTTTTGTCGGTAGCTTTATTGAGCTACTTTCAAAAAATTCAATTAATATCAGAACTGGCTCCTACTCAATTAAGCCTGAAAAATTTGAGTTAAACCTCCTGGCGCTTTCAGCAATGATTATCAAGGCTGACGGGAAGATTCAGCAAAAGGAATTGAACTTCGTAAGAAATTTTTTCATTTCTCAATATGGTAAAGACCGGGCAGACGCTATTTTTAGGTCCTTCAATACTGAGATTAAAAAAGATGTTCAGCATATGGATGAGCTCACCAGTGTTTTTGTCCAACAAACCCGATACGAAACACGTCTACAAATCCTACACTTTTTGTTCGGAATTGCTAATGCTGATGGTAGTATTTCTGATTCAGAATTGCAAAAACTCTCGCAAATCGCTTCAGGTTTACGCCTGCGAATGCCGGATTTTGAGAGTATAAAAGCAATGTTTGTGAAAAATACAGATAACGCCTATAAAATTCTTGAAGTTGAACCCAACGCCAGTGAAAATGAAATAAAAGCTGCT
>MDTB01089490.1_pt1 | contig 11170 bp, 10 predicted proteins | sample 811161 | NCBI WGS metagenome assembly MDTB01 (sample SAMN05326650, study PRJNA326480) | marine metagenome | isolation source: seawater | place: Mediterranean Sea | collected 2009
AGGGTTTAGCGCTAAATTATGGTCAATAGATATCACGGGTTATAATGAGAGAAAAATCAAGACGGAAACTGATGCTTCAGACCCATCTTGGTCTTCATTGCTTTCAAAGTGAGGTATTTATTGTGTAATTTAGGCTTGAATAATGTAGGATAATTTGAAATATTAATATTAACAACCTAGGGGATACAATGAAATTTAACAAAAATTTAAGAAACTTTTTTTTAATACTTTTTGCGACTTTTGCTTTAAGCGCATGTTCTACTGCAAAAAAATCTCAAACTTCAGGCGATGTGTATACTGGTAACGATACAGTAGAATACTTAGCCAGTGGAGTAAAAGATAGAGTGTTTTTTGCAACGAATAAGTCTTCATTAACTTCTGCTTCAAGGGAGACACTTAGAAAACAGGCAACGTATTTAAGAAAAAATAAAAAACTTAATGTGACAATTGAAGGTCATGCTGATGAAAGAGGTACTAGAGAGTACAACTTAGCATTAGGTGAGAGAAGAGCTAATGCGGTCAAAGATTATCTTATGACTTATGGTATTTCTGGAAAAAGAATTTCAGTTATAAGTTATGGTAAGGAAAGACCTGTAAACACAGAGTCATCTCCACTTGCTTGGTCTCAAAATAGAAGATCAGTTACTGTAAAAGTAAATTAATCAATAATTTTATCATTTAATTAAGACCCTTTGTTTAGGCAAAGGGTCTTTTTTTTGCCATGATATAGAATTAAAAAAATAATATGCTTTTTATTAAAAAAAAGATCGCTGTTTTAGTTTTAGCAATATATTTTTGCAATTTAAATTTTTTATATTCAGACGAAAGAATAGAGGCAATTGTTGATCAAATGCAAATTGTTTCACAAGATTTAAAAACACTTGAAAAAGCATTTTATAAAAGTTCAGATGTAGTTGTAAAAAACAAATCTTTAAATGGTAATAATTTCAATGAGGATGTATTAACAAAACACTTATTACGCTTAAATGAAATTGAAGAACAATTTAGAAGTCTTACAAATAAATTTGAAGAAATAAACTTTAAAATGGACAAATTATCCTCAAGAGTAACTAAAATACAATCTGATACTCAAATGAGATTTTCTGATTTAGAAAATATTGATCAATCACAAAACTTAAATAAAAAAAACAAAAAAAAAGTATCTTTACCTGGCACTAGCAAACCTCAAGATTTTGGGGCGACGCCTGGCTATTCTTTAAAGAATCTTCCTGAGGAACAAGAAACTATATCTGTAGGATCGGCAGCGGCTGTAACAACCTCTGAAGCTACAAGAACTGAGTCATTACTTCCTGACAAGTCCCCCAAAGAACAATATGACTTTGCAATTAGTTTTATGAAAATAGGAGATTATGAAACTGCAGAATTTGCTTTAAAAGAATTTATAGATAAAAATAAAGATGATGATTTAGCAGGAAGCGCGCAATATTGGTATGGAGAAACTTTTAGAATTAGACAGTTATATTCTGATGCTGCTACTGCCTACTTAGATGGATATCAAAATTATCCAAAAAGTAAGAAAGCACCAGATAATCTTTTAAAACTTGGTATAACTATGGTCCAACTTGGTGAAAAAGAACAAGGATGTACAATGATTGTTGGAATTAAAAAACAATATCCAAAAGCCAGCAAGTCTGTGTTACAAAAAGCTCAGTATGAGCAAAAAAAATATAATTGTTCTAAATCATAAAGACTGCCTTTCAAAGTCTAAGCAAATTTCTAATTTATACCAAGATTTTAAAAAAAAAATTTTGAAATTGAGATCTAAAAATTTTTTAGTTGCAGTTTCAGGAGGTCCTGACAGCTTAGCACTTTCGGCTATGTGTAAAATTTTTCAACTTAATAACAAAAATAAAAAATTTTATTATGTTCATGTTAACCATAACATAAGGAAAAATTCGTTAAAGGAAGCCAGATTAGTTACTAAAATTTTAGCAAAACAAGGAATTTCATTGAGAGTTGTTACTAATCAAAAAAAAATAACTAAGAATATCCAACATAATGCTAGAAAAACGAGATACTCTCTATTAAGTCAAGAGTGTAAAAAAAGAAAAACCAAATTAATCTTAACCGCCCATCACAAAGACGATCAAATTGAAACTTTTTTAATTAGACTTTCAAGAGGTAGTGGCGTTCAAGGTTTATCTGCTATGAATATAAGTTCTTACCTTGAAAAAAAAATTAGAGTATTTCGACCATTTTTAACAATAAGCAAAAAAGAACTAGTTCATGCTTCAAACAAAATCTTTGGTTCATTTATTAAAGATCCTAGTAATAAAAATACAAAATATTTAAGAACCAATATTAGAAAACTTTTACCTCTTTTTACAAAACATGGAATACAAGAAGATCAAATAATCGAATCAATTAATAACCTTAAATCGTCCAGTGAAACAATAAATATTTACTTTAGAGATATTTTCAAAAAAATTGTAAAAAAAAGAAATGATGGATATTTAATTGAAAAAAAAGATCTTTTTTCTTTGAATGAGGAACTTCAACTAAGAGTATTAGGACTTGTCATAAAATCTATTAATAAGTCTTACTATCCCCCAAGATCAAAGAAAATTGTAAATGCTTTAAAATTTTTAAGTATAAAACAAGGAAAGAAATATCATTTAGGAGGTTGCAGGTTATTAAGTAGCAGCAAATATATCAATATACAAAAAACTTAATAAACTTAGCTTTTATTTATGATATTTTGCCTTATTTACAACCCCTTTATTTTTAAATATTACTTGTTAATTGTAAAAAAATACTTATTTAAGAATTATGAACTTTAAAAACTTGTTAATGTGGGCACTAATAATCTTCCTTTCAGTGGGACTATTTAATATGTTCCAGGATCCGAAGAAAATTAATTCTAAAGACAATACTATTGCTTTTTCAAAGTTCTTAACCGAAGTAGATGATGGAAGAGTTGTTGAAGTAAACATTCAAGGAAATAACATTTCGGGGATGTTGGCAGATGGTAATAACTTTTCAACATTCTCTCCTAATTATCCTAATCTTGTAGAAAAATTATCTGATAAAGGAGTAAATATAATTGCTTCTCCTAAAGAAGATAAAATGCCTTCACTTCTAGGAATACTTCTTTCATGGTTTCCGATGCTATTATTAATCGGAGTTTGGATTTTTTTTATGCGTCAGATGCAAGGTGGAAAAGGTGGAGCCATGGGCTTTGGAAGATCTAAAGCTAAATTGTTAAATGAAGCTACAGGTAAAGTTACCTTCAATGATGTTGCTGGAGTAGAAGAGGCAAAAGAGGAAGTAGAGGAAATTGTTGAATTTCTAAAAGATCCAAAAAAATTTAGTAGACTCGGAGGCAAAATACCTAAAGGTGCATTATTAATTGGCCCTCCAGGTACAGGAAAAACTTTATTAGCCAAGGCTATTGCAGGTGAAGCTAACGTACCTTTTTTTTCAATTTCAGGATCTGACTTTGTGGAAATGTTTGTAGGTGTTGGTGCTTCCAGAGTAAGAGATATGTTTGAACAAGGTAAAAAAAATTCACCTTGTATAATTTTTATAGATGAAATAGACGCGGTTGGAAGAAGTAGAGGAGCAGGTTTAGGTGGAGGAAATGATGAGAGAGAACAAACTCTAAACCAATTATTAGTTGAGATGGACGGCTTTGATACCAATGAAGGAATTATTTTAATTGCAGCAACTAACAGACCAGACGTTTTGGACCCCGCACTATTGAGACCAGGAAGATTTGATAGACAGGTAGTTGTAGGAAACCCAGATATCATAGGTAGAGAAGCTATTTTAAAAGTCCATATTAAAAAAATTAACACAGGACCAGATGTAAAATTAAGAACCATAGCAAGAGGAACTCCGGGATTTTCTGGGGCTGATTTAGCTAATTTAGTAAACGAGTCAGCTTTATTAGCTGCTAGAAAAAATAAACGAGTAGTTACAATGTCAGATGTAGAAGAAGCAAAAGACAAAGTAATGATGGGAGCAGAGAGAAGATCTATGGTTATGAGCGAAGACGAGAAAAAACTTACTGCTTATCATGAAGGAGGTCACGCAATAGTAGCTTTAAACGAAAAAGCCTCAGACCCGATTCATAAAGCCACTATAATACCTAGAGGTAGAGCTCTAGGAATGGTAATGAGACTTCCTGAAAGAGATCAATTATCAGTAACAAGAGAAAAAATGCATTCAGATATTGCTGTAGCTATGGGTGGAAGAATAGCGGAAGAAATTATTTTTGGACATGACAAAGTAACGTCAGGTGCATCTTCTGATATTGATATGGTAACCAAAATGGCGAAAAATATGGTAACTAAATACGGAATGAGCAAAGAACTTGGAACCATAGCTTATGGAGAAAATGAAGAGGAAGTTTTTTTAGGCAGATCTGTAACTAAACAGCAAAATATGTCTGAGGAAACAGCTAGAAAAGTTGATACTGAAGTAAAAAAGATAGTAGACAAAGGCTATGAGAGAGCAAGATCTGTACTTACAGAAAAGATAGATGATTTACATAAGATTGCTAAAGCTTTACTGGTATACGAAACACTATCTGGTGATGAGATTAGGGATCTAATACTTAAAGATAAAAAACCTACCAGATCTTTTGAAAATGAAACAAAAGAGGAAAATAAAGAAACCTCAGCTCTTGGGACAATAGGCTTAAAACCTAAGCCAGCTGTATAGTTAATGATCAAATATTACACTAAAGCGTGTAATTTTAAATACGGGTCAATCGCAAAAAAACTAATAAAAAAAAAGCTAGCCCTACCTTTATGTGGTAATAAAAATATCTCATTTGATGAGATAGAGATTATTTCAAGAAACAAAAATAAAGTTATGTCTAGAAGAATAAATTATAAAAAAATCAGTTTACTACCAAAAAAACAAAAAAAAAAAATAAAAAAAGATTTAAAAAAAATTATAGCAAAAAGAAAAAACTTTTTAAAAAATGTTGATTTCTCTACACCATCTATAATGGGAATTTTAAATTTAACCCCAGACAGTTTTTCTGACGGAGGCAAGTTTAATAAAAAAAATAAATCTCTTATTCATATATTGAATATGATTAAATCAGGCGCAAACATTATTGATGTAGGGGGTGAGTCTACAAGACCAGGATCTAAAACTATACAACCAGCTTTAGAATGGGAAAGAATAAAGTATGTTTTAAAAAATTTCAAAAAAAAATTTAAAAAAAGTTGTTTATCTTTAGATACAAGAAAATCTGATTTAATGATCAAAGGTATCAAAAATGGAGTAGATTTGATAAATGATGTTTCTGGATTTAAATATAATCAAGACTCTTTATTAAAAATAAAAAAGTATAAAATTTCAAAAGTTTTCCATCATATGCTGGGAGACCCTAATACAATGCAAAATAAACCAAAGTATAAAAATGTTTTACTTGATATTTACGATTTTTTTGAGCGTATGATTAATAATAATATTCAAGACAGTAAAATTATCTTAGATCCCGGTATAGGCTTTGGTAAAACTTTGAAACATAATTTGACTTTAATTTCTGAAATATCTTTGTTTCATAGTCTAGGATTTCCAATTTTGGTAGGAACCTCCAGAAAGAGATTTATCAACCAAATATCAGGAAAATACGATAGCAATGATAGAACGGGCGGAACAATTGCATCTGTGCTTTATTTAATGTCACAAGGAGTGCAGATTTTTAGGGTTCATAATGTTAATGAGGTAAAACAGGGAATTTTAGTTTATAAAAAAATATTATCCAATTGATGAAAAATAAATATTTTGGAACAGATGGCATCAGAGGAACCGTCAATCAGGGAAATATAACTGGTGAAAAATTTTTTAAATTTGGTCTAGCTTCAAGCACTTATTTTAAAAATCAAAAAAAATCTAAACAAGTTGCAATTATCGCTAAAGATACAAGGCTATCAGGCTATACATTAGAACCAGCCTTAGTATCAGGGCTAGTTTCTGGTGGAATGCATGTTTTTACTTTAGGTCCTTTGCCAACTAATGGACTTGCTATGTTAACAAAATCAATGAAAGCTAACATGGGAATTATGATTACTGCGTCTCATAATCCTTTTTACGATAATGGGTTAAAACTATTTGGCCCTGATGGTTTGAAACTGTCAGACAAAATTGAAAAAAAAATTGAGAAACTCATAGACACAAAAAATACAAAGCAACTTACAAATCCTAAATTATTAGGAAGAGTTAAGAGGTTAGAAGATGGAAATGATAGATATATCGAAATTCTTAAAAATAATTTTCCTAAAAATTTTCATTTAAAAGGAACAAAAATTGTTCTCGATTGCGCAAATGGAGCTAGCTATAAAGCAGCCCCTAAGCTTTTAAAAGAGCTCGGAGCAAAGGTGATTTCTATTGGAATAAAGCCAGATGGTTTTAATATAAACGATAAATGTGGATCAACTTATCCTTCTAAAATTAGATCAGCTGTTAAAAAATTTAAGGCACATGTTGGAATTTCACTTGATGGAGATGCAGATAGAATAATTATGTGTGATGAAAAAGGAAAAATTATAGATGGAGACCAGATAATTGGAATGTTAGCAAAAAGGTGGAAATCAAAAAAAATATTAAAAGGAGGAGTGATTGGTACTTTAATGTCTAATTATGGGTTAGAAAACTTTTTAAAAAATGAAAAAATAAAATTTTCAAGGTCTAAAGTTGGTGACAGGTACGTAAAAGAAAAAATGAAGAAACTAAACTTTAATCTTGGGGGAGAACAGTCAGGCCATATTATTCTTGGAAAGTTTGCAACCACAGGAGATGGCTTGCTTGTAGCCTTAGAAGTTTTATTTTCTTTAAGAAAAGGAAAAAAAGCTAGTAAATTATTAAATGTTTTTAGACCATTACCCCAAATTTTAGAAAATATTGTAGTAAAAGACAAAAATGTAATTGGAAAATCAAAATGTAAATATGCGATTAAAGTTGCCAACAAAATAATGGGTCAAAAGGGAAGAATCTTAGTTAGAAAGTCAGGTACCGAACCCAAAATAAGGATTATGGCAGAGTCATATGATAAGAATTTAATTTTAAAATGTATAAAAATAATTAAAAGATCAATCAAATAATTGAAACCAAAATCTAAAATTTTAATAATTGCAGGATCAGACTCATCTGGTGGAGCAGGAATACAGGCAGATATTAAAACTGTTACTGCATTAGGAGGTTATGCTATGACTGCGGTAACTGCTATCACATCTCAAAATACTACTGGTGTGAGTTCAGTTATAGCTATATCTCCAAAAGAAATAGAAAAACAAATTTTATTTACATCAAGAGATATAAAGCCTGACGCTATAAAGATAGGTATGCTTCATTCATCTGATGTAATTTTATCAATAATAAAGGTCCTTAAAAGATTAAAAATAAAAAAAATAATTTTAGATCCTGTAATGGTTGCCAAAGGTGGTTACAAATTAATTAATATTAAGGCTATAAAAGTTTTAAAGAAAAAATTAATTAAAAATGTCTGTTTAATTACTCCTAATATTCCGGAAGCTGAGGTTTTAACGAATACTAAAATTAAAAACTTAAATGACATGATAGAAGCTGCTAAAATTTTGCTTAATTTAGGTGTTAAAAATATATTAGTAAAAGGTGGTCATGGCAAAACTAAAACTATGAACGATGTTTTTTTAAATAAAAAGGAACTTAAAATTTTTAAGAATAAAAGAATTAAAACAAAAAATACTCATGGAACCGGATGCACTTTATCAAGTGCCATTACAACTTTTTATGCGTGTGGAAAAACTTTAAATAAATCCTGTGAGCTTGGAATTAAATATGTTAATCAATCCATACGCTCTAATCTTAATTACGGAAAAGGTCATGGACCAATTAATCATTTGAGCTCAATTAAAATAGATAGGATATTTAAATAATGAAAAACGTTGTTGTTGTCGGTTCGCAGTGGGGAGACGAGGGAAAAGGAAAAATTGTTGATTGGCTCTCTAGCGAAGCAGACATAGTCGTTCGTTTCCAAGGAGGTCACAACGCTGGTCACACTTTAGTTATTGATGGAATTACTTACAAGTTGAGACTGCTACCATCAGGTATAGTAAGAAAAAATAAAATTTCAATTATAGGCAATGGAGTTGTAGTTGATCCATGGGCTTTACTTGATGAGATAGAAGAAATTAAATCAAAAGGAGTTAAAGTTGATGAAAAAAATCTAATACTATCTGAGTCTGCAAATCTTATTCTTCCATTTCATAAAGAAATGGATGAGATACGAGAGGACTCAGCTGGTAAAGCTAAAATAGGAACAACAAGAAGAGGGATTGGACCAGCCTATGAAGATAAAATTGGAAGAAGATCAATTCGAGTAATGGATCTAATTTCAGAAAGCAATCTAGATCACAGGTTAGAAACTGTTCTTATACATCATAACGCTATTAGAAAAGGTTTAGGAAAAAAGATATATAAAAAAGATCAATTAAAAAAAGATTTACTTAAAATTGCCCCAGAAATTCTGAAGTTTTCTCAACCTGTATGGAAAAAATTAGATGAATTTAAATCAAAAGGTAAAAAGATATTATTTGAGGGTGCTCAAGGAATTTTATTAGATGTTGATCACGGAACATATCCGTTTGTTACATCATCTAACACTGTAGCCTCAAATGCTGCAACAGGAACTGGATGTGGATTAGATACTATTAACTATGTTTTAGGTATAACAAAAGCCTATACTACTCGGGTAGGTGAAGGTCCTTTCCCAACAGAACTTAAAGATAAAGTCGGTGAACTTTTAGGCACAAGAGGAAAAGAGTTTGGAACAGTAACTAGTAGAAAAAGAAGATGTGGTTGGTTCGATGGTGTATTAGTAAGACAAACAATAAAAATATCCGGCATAAGTGGAATAGCTTTAACTAAACTGGATGTTCTAGATGAACTAGATGAAATAAAAATGTGCATAGGTTATAAGTTAAAAGGAAAAACAATAGATTATTTACCTGCTGCAGTTGAAGATCAATTAGAAGTAAAACCAATTTATCAAAACTTTGAAGGATGGCGTTCATCTACTAAAGGAGTTAAAAAATTTAATGATTTACCAAAAAAAGCTCAATTATATATAAGAGGTTTAGAAAAATTTATTCAAACAAAAGTTGCTAGCATATCAACAAGTCCAGAGAGAGAAGATACAGTTTTAATTGAAAACCCATTTAATTAATTTTTGGAAGAAGATTTTTTGATTTACTAGCGTTAATCATAGATTTTTGTAATTTCTCAAAAGCCTTAGTTTCAATTTGCCTCACTCTTTCCCGGCTTATTTTATGTTTGGAACTTAATTCTTCTAAAGTCTTAGGGTTTTCATCCAACCTTCGTGCTTTAAGAATATCTTTTTCTCTATCATTTAAAATACTCATAGCATTTTTTAATAATTCTTTTCTATCTTCGAATTCTTGTTGTTGAGATAAAAAAAGTTCTTGATCTAAACTTTCATCTACTAGCCAATCTTGCCATTCATCAGTATCACCTTCCTTAATAGGGCTGTTCAAAGACTTTTCTTGGCCCATCATTCTTCTATTCATATTAATTACCTCTTCAGAGTCAACATCCAGTCGTTTTGAAATTTCTTTAACCTGACTTTCTCTTAAATCTCCACTTTGTTCAGGAGCTATTTGATTTTTTATCTTCTTTAAATTAAAAAATAATTTTTTTTGAGCCGCTGTTGTCCCCATCTTAACTAAACTCCATGATCTCAATACATATTCTTGAATTGCTGCTTTAATCCACCACATAGCATAAGTTGCTAATCTAAAACCTTTATCAGGATCAAATTTTTTTACTGCTTGCATTAATCCTATATTTCCTTCAGAAATTAATTCATTTACTGGTAATCCGTAACCTCTGTAGCCCATTGCAATTTTTGCGACCAATCTTAAATGGCTGGTAACTAATTTATGAGCTGACTTTAAATTACCTCTGTCTTTCCAATTTTTGGCTAACATATATTCTTCTTCCGCATCCAACATAGGAAATTTTTTAATTTGCGAAAGATATAATGATAGACTTCCTGAAGCCGGGGTAGGAAGATTTGTCAAATTTTTATCTTTTTTCATTAATGAGTTTTTATATATATTAGCAAATTTTTCAATTCTATAATTTATTGAGGAAATTAACCAATTTTTTCATTCTACTTGGCAATTCTGATTTAAATTCTAAATTTTTTTGACTTCTTGGATGTATGAACCCTAGAGTTGATGCGTGTAAAGCTTGTCCGTGAAATGAGTTTAAAATCTCCTCAAATTTTTTATTTAATCTTTTAAATTTATTATTTCTTTTTTTGTATTTTTTATCACCTAATAAACTTGTTCCCTTATAGATCATGTGAACCCTTATTTGATGAGTTCTCCCAGTTTCTAATTTAAACTCAACTAGACTTATTTTTGGAATATCTTTTTTATTATAAACTTTTATTGTTGAGTAATGTGTAATAGCATTTTTTCCTCTATGTTCATCGGCTATCATAAGTTGTCTATTTTTCTTACTCCTAGTTATGAGTGTCTCGATAGACCCATTTAATGGCCTCAACATCCCCCAAATTAAAGCAACATATTTTCTTTTGATGGAGTGACTACTAAACTGTCCACCTAAAAAAGAATGAGTAAAATTATTTTTTGCTATTACTAACAAACCGCTAGTTTCTTTATCTATTCTATGAACAATTCCTGGCCTAATTAATCCTCCTATATTTGAGAGTTTATTTTTGTGACTTCCGATTAAAATATTTACTAACGTATCCTTTTTGTTTCCAGCTCCAGGATGTACAACCATACCTTGAGGTTTATTGACGATTATAAGGTCTTTATCTTCGTAAACTATTTTAATAGTTTTTTTTGACGGCTCAATTTCTGCAAAGTTTTCATCTACTAATTGAACATCTATGAAATCACCAGATTTAATTTTTTTGGATTGAGCATCTATAACCTTATTATTTATCTTTACTTTTTTTAAATTAATTATTTTTTTTATATTAGATCTAGTTATATTATCTAGTTTTTCAGACAAAAAGACATCTATTCTTTTACCTATATCTTGAGGATCAGATAAAATATTAATTGTTTTATTTTTCATTTGTTTTAAATTACTACTAGTGCGTTCGTAGCTCAACTGGATAGAGCGTCTGACTTCGGATCAGAAGGTTGAGGGTTCA
>MDTB01126221.1_pt1 | contig 11170 bp, 10 predicted proteins | sample 811161 | NCBI WGS metagenome assembly MDTB01 (sample SAMN05326650, study PRJNA326480) | marine metagenome | isolation source: seawater | place: Mediterranean Sea | collected 2009
ATACATTAGAGTTAAATTCAAAAAATATATTCAATCGTCCAATTATAATTAAATACTACAGGGATAATTTTGATATTTTTCACGGATAAATTATGAGGGTAAATAAATCACTAAAAATTCTTGATTGTACTTTAAGGGATGGTGGTTATTACAACAACTGGTTTTTCAAAAAAGAATTAGTTCAAAATTATTTATCTTCATGTGCTAAAAGTAAAATAGATATTGTCGAATTAGGATTTAGATTTTTAATTTTAAAAAAGGGTTTAGGGCCCTATGCATTTACTACTGAGCGTACTCTTAATCAATTAATTATCCCTAATAGTCTTAAAATTAGTGTAATGATTAATGCTGCAGATTTCTTTGGAGATAAAGAACATACACAAAAACTTTTAAAAAAAGTTTTTGTTAAAAAAAAAATATCTAAAATTTCTTTAGTGAGAATTGCAATAAATTTTAACTCTTTTGATAAAGGATTTTATATAACAAAATTTTTAAAAGAATATGGATACGAGGTTGGATATAATTTAATGCAGGCTCATAAAAAAAATAAAAATGAGATCAAAATTACTGTTACGAAGATAGTTTCATGGGGTAACGTAGATTATCTTTACTATGCAGATTCTATAGGTGTTATGAATCCAGAATATGTTTCATTTATTTCAAAAAATTTTATTTCATCTTCAAAAAAAACTAAAATTGGAATACATGCTCACAATAATAAATCTCTGGCATTAATCAATTCATTGACTGCAATATTTAATAATTTAAATATTATTGACTCAACTATTTTAGGTATGGGTAGGGGAGCAGGCAATACACCTACAGAGGCACTTTTATTAGAATTAGAGTCATTAGGATATAAATATAAATCCTCATATTTATTAGATATTTTAGATTACTTTATCGTTCTACAAAATAAGTATCAATGGGGTCCAAATTATTATTATCACTATGCTGCAATTAACAATATTCATCCTACTTATATCCAAAATTTGTTAGATGACAAAAGATATAATTTAGATCAAAGAAAATCTGCTCTTAATAGTTTAAAAACAAAAAAATCGAACATTTTTTCTGAAGATAGTCTTAAATCTGCAATATATAAAAAAAATCAATTTAAAGATAATTTTAATGCTAATAGTTTTTTTAGAAACAAAAACATCTGTATATTAGCCTCAGGACCTTCCGGATACAAATTTTCTAAAAAAGTGATTAATTATATAAAAAAAAATAAACCTATAGTGCTATCATTAAATGTTAATCAATACATACCAAAAAAATATATTGATTATTATGTTTCTAGCTACGAGTATAGAGTTTTTTTTGATGCACAATCTTTTAATAAAATAAATAAACAAATTATTATGCCCTATAGTTTATTTAAAAAACACCTTAGTAATCAGTTAAATAAAGATAAAATTATTGACTATGGTTTGAAAGTAAAAAATGACTCTTTTAATGCTTTTAACACATATTGCGAATTAGATAGCCCTTTAGCTATAGCATATGCTCTTGCTTTTTGTTCTATTGCTTTTGCCAAGTCAGTAAACTTAGCTTTTGTTGATGGTTATGATGATGACGAATTAAAAAATTCAGAAATTTCAAATTACATAAAAAAATTCAAATCAAAAAATCAAAAAATTAAATTAAAGTTTATTACACCCTCTCTTATAGAAAATTGAAAAAAAAATTTATAGTAATTATTCCGGCAAGACTAAAGTCAACTAGATTACCAAACAAACCTCTTAAATTAATTAATAAAAAACCTTTAATTTATTGGACTTGGAAAAATTGTGCTAAAGTTATACAAAAAGACTTAATCTATGTTGCAACAGATAGTCCTAAAATTCATAACATTTGTAAAAAATATAATATTCAATCGATAAACACTGGATCAAATCACTTAACAGGAACTGATAGAATAGCTGAAGCTTCACTTAAAATTAACTCTCAAATGATTATAAATCTGCAAGGAGACGAACCATTTATAAGGCCATCTGATATCAAAAGTTTTATTAACTTTGCTCTAAAAAATAAGAAAGTTATCACTAATGCTTATGCCACAATAAATAAAAATATAAAAAAGATTAATAATAATATCCCAAAATGTGTTGTTTCTAAAGATAATTTTCTACTCTATATGTCAAGATCTCCTATACCTGGATCTAAAAATAAAAATTATAAGATAAAATCTTTCAAGCAAGTATGTATGTACGGTTTTCCCAAAACAATACTTAAAAAATTATATGGCTTAAATAAAAAGAAAACAAAATTGGAAAGCATTGAAGATATAGAATTACTGAGAGTAATCGAAAATGGATATAAAGTTAAAATGCTAAAAGTAAATGATAACAAAATTGCGATTGACACTCCATTGGACTTAATTGCTGCAAGAAAACTTATTAAGTGACATTAAAAAAAATTTTATTAGATTATAAAAATATTATTTTCGACTGTGACGGAGTAATTTTAGACTCTAATAAAATTAAGACCGATGCATTTATAAAATTATTTGAAAATTACCCAAAAGATAAAATTGATCAATTGGTAGATTACCATAAAAAATATGGAGGTGTATCGAGATACAAAAAGATATCTTATTTTTTTAAGAGATTGTTAAATAAAAATTTAAGTGAAATAGATCTAAAATTATTAGCAAAAAAGTATAGTAATATAACCTTAAATGATTTGAAAAAATCTAATTTTATCCCAGGTTTATTGGATCTATTAATTTATTTAAAACATAAAAAAAAAAAATTATTTGTTGTATCTGGATCTGATGAAAAAGATTTAATTCAAGTTTTGAAATATAAAAAAATAGATATATATTTTGAAAAAATTAAAGGATCTCCTAAAAATAAAAATGATAATTTGATTGATTTACTTCCAGATTCAAAAGATAGAAAAGATTCTATTTATATAGGAGATTCAAAATATGATTTTATAACAAGTAAAAATTTAGGTTTAAAATTTATATTTATATCTGGGTATTCTGAGTGGAAAGTAAGTAAAAACTTTTTGACTAAAAATAAAATTTTATACTTAAAAAATTTTATTCACCATTAGTAAGATTAATAATTTGGTTACTAATAACATTTGTCTCTGTTATAATTATATCATAAATTGCTTGCGAAATTTCTTTTACATTCATTATTCTTTTTGCAGGAGTTAATTTTATTCTTTTATTTAAATTTTTAGATTTTATTTTTTTATGTATATTTGTATTAACAAGACCAATTGATATTGTATTTATTGAAATATTTTCTTTAATCAATTCTCTTAAGTATGATGGGTGATATTCGTTTAAAAATTTTGATATAGAGTAATATAGACTTTCTTTACCTCCTCCAAATTTTGTACCCACACTAGTTGATAAAAAAATTTTACCATATTTTCTTTTTTTCATATGCGGGATTATTTTGTTAATTATTAATAAATTTTTTATGTAATTTATTTTTATATGTTTTATCAATTCATTTTCGTCTATTATTTTGTTATCAGAGCTATTTAAGTATCCTTGTAATGAAACAAAACAATCTATTTTATTAAATTTATGTTTACTTAAAGAATTATCTTCAAAGTTTATCTTATTAATTTTTAATTTTTGATATTTATTTCTTAATAATTCTAATTGTTTTTCATTATTATTGTATAAACCAACAACCTCATAATTATTTATTAAAAGTTTAGTTACTAATTCAACTCCTATTTTTGAACTGGCCCCAGATATTAAGAATTTTTTTAAATTTTTTCCCATGCTTCTGCATACTCTTTACCAATATATGTACCTTTAACATCACAGACATCACATGGTTTCATTTTACGATTACCAGAATTTAATTTTTTTCTTATCATTATTGCTTTTTTCGAATACCAAATTTCTGAAAAGGATTTCTCATTGAGATTTCCAAGAATTAATTTTTTTCCCCAATCGTGCGGACACATTAGTACATCACCTTGGTAGTCCAAAAAGAAAGTATAAGATGGGTAATAACAAGGTGATGTTAACGGCTCATTTAGACTTTCTATAGAAAAATCTGCATTATTCATCATTCCTGCTCTATTACTTAAAGTGATACCAAAATCTTTTTCCTCCGAATAGTATCTATGTCTAATAACAAATTGATTTTGATTTAATCCCGACTCAATACATAATTTTTCAAATTTATCAGCATCTTCTTTTGAGTCATAAACACTTATTAAAAGAACATCTAAACCATTTTCAAATAATTTTATTAGCCTTTCTTTATTTAATACATCACCATTAGTATTAATTTCAATTTTTGATTTTGGTAAATAATCTTTTAATAATTTTATTTTTTCATTTAGTTTTTTATCTAAAAGAGGCTCAACAAATCCTGAAAAAAGAATTCTATTTTTAAAATTTAATTGATTTAACTCAATAGCTAATTTTTCTATGAGTAAAAAAGAAATAAACTCATTAACATGATTATAATCTGGATCACTTCTAGGACAAAAAGAACATTTTCTATTACACATCCCAGACTCACTTATTTCAATTATTGCAGGTAAAGGACCTGTATTTACTTTAAATTCGTTTAGCGTTTTTGTAACAATATTTTTTTTTCTATTTATCGATGGATCAAAATACATTTAATTTATTACTCAAACCTATATTATTTTAAAAAAATGAAAAATAATCATATAGATCTAAATAAATTAAGTGATTTTCATACAAATTTATATAAAAAAATTTATAAAAATTCTTTAATTGAATTCAATAATTTTATTGAGGAATTGATGGTCTTAAACCTAAATATTAATTTATTAATTAGCCATCCATTATTTAGCAGAAACAACTATCTATCATCGTTTTATGAGGATTTTTGTTTATTAAAATTAGTTATTTATTCATATAAAGATGAAGAAAAATTCATTATTAAATTATCTAATTATCGACAGTACCTTTTGTTAAAAGATTATTTTAAAGAAAAATCAAATATTGTTTTTGATTATCCAAGCTCTAATCAACTGAAGAATTTACTAAGACAAATTAAAATTTTTTTTAAAATGTTTATTTTTTTGCTTTATATGAAAATTATTGGTTTCTTCATTTCTAATAATAATAAAAAAAATTTTAATCTTATAAGTATTAATCTTATTGAAAGTATGTTTTCAAATAATAGTTTTAAAGATAGGTATTATAATGGAATTGATCAAGAATTGGAAAAGGAAGAGTTTTTTTTCTATCCTATTTTTCTTCTAAAAAAAAATATTTATAAAAAAATAAAAATACTTAATCAATCTAAATATAAAATAATATTTATTTATAAATATATTAATATTATTGATGTTTTAAAAATCCAATTTTATTTTTTAAATTTTTTAAAGATTAATTTTGATTGTAAAAATTCATACTTTAAGAATTATCTTAAATATTATTTTCGAGAAAATTTGATTGACTCTAATACTTATCTTTCTTTTATAAATTATTATTCAATTAAAAATTTATATAAATCAGGATTTAAAATTAATAAGATGATTGTTTGGTATGAAAATCAACCTATGGAAAAAGGTTTAGTATATGCCTTAAATAAATTTTATCCTAATTGCTCAATTAAGGGTTATAAATCTTATTTTGTTGATAATAATTTTCATTTTTATATTAGACCAACAAATTATGAATACTCAAATAATTATATTCCTAAATTAATTTTAACTGTTAGTTATCATGATCAAAAAGATTTGAATAAATATTGTAATGATATCAAGATTTTGGCTGGTCCTTCATTAAGATTTAATTATTTGCAAAAAATAAAAACTATTACAAAACCTAATAACTATAAAATATTAGTTTCTCTCCCAATACATTTAGATGAAAGTATCAATATATTAAAATTAATTAATAAATTTAGTAAATTAGATAATAAATATTCTTTTTTTGTTAAACCTCACCCTTTTCTAAATTTTGAAGATATTTCTAACTACATAGTAGACCCAAATATTCAACTTACAGGTATATCTAATGAAGAACTTTTTAATAAATGCTTTTCAATTATATCTAATACTTCAAGTATAATATTAGAGGCCTTTTTAGCTGGAATGGATATTGTTGTTTCTACTTATAAAAGAAAAAATATACAAAATCCTTTATACTTTTTAGATGATAGCTATTATTTAGAAATTAATGATCCTCAAAAATTACATATCCACTATGAAAATTTTACCCCAATTTCAGAGGAAAATATTTTAAAAGAAAAAACTAAAATTAATGATTTTACTAAAAATAAGTTTTTATTATGAACATAAATAAAACTCTTAAATTTTATAAAAATAAATACGTATTAGTTACAGGGCACACTGGATTCAAAGGTTCATGGCTCTCATTGGTATTATATCAACTTGGAGCAAATGTTATTGGAGTTTCAAAATCTACATTACAAGTTAATTCACATTATAATTTTATAAAAAATATTTTTCACAAAGAATATTTTTTTGATTTAACCAATAAGTCTAAAACATTAAAACTTATAAATAAAAGCAAACCAGATTTAATTTTTAATCTTGCAGCTCAATCACTTGTTATTAAGTCCTATCAAGAACCATACCAAACCTTTTTTGACAATTACCTAATTACCTTAAATATTATTGAGTCATTAAGAGTTATTAATAAAAAAATAAATGCCGTTTTTATAACAAGTGACAAATCTTATAAAAATATTAATACAATTAGACCATATAAAGAAGATGATATTTTAGGTGGTGATGACCCTTATAGTGGATCTAAGGGAGCTATAGAGATGTTAATAAATAGTTACTTTAAATCATATTTTAACAAAAAATCTAATATTAGATTAGCTGTAGCTAGGGCAGGAAACGTTATAGGAGGTGGAGATTGGTCAGAAAATAGAATCATCCCAGATACTTTTAGATCATGGTACAAAAATAAAAAAATAGGTCTTAGAAATCCTAATGCTACAAGACCCTGGCAACATGTACTTGAGCCTTTATTTGGTTATCTAGTTTTAGGACATAACTTAAGTTTAAATAAACAAATTAATGGAGAAGCTTACAATTTTGGACCTACAACTAAGCATAGAAGTGTTTTAGATTTAATTTCAAATTTAAATAAGCTTTGGGATAAAGATAAATTATTATTTATTAATATTAAAACTTTAAATAGTTATAAAGAAGCTAATTTATTAGCTTTAAATAGTAATAAGGCTAAAAGGCAATTAGATTGGTCATGTAGTTTAAATTTTAAGGAAACATTAAAATTGATAAACGAATGGTATTTAGAATTTTATTCTAATAAAAATAATATTCTTAATATGAGTAAAAAACAAATATCTTTTTTCATAGAAAAATTAAAAATTGAAAATAAAAAAATTTAAAGCTGTTATAAAAAATAACCCAAATGGAGATGTAATTAAACTTATTAATTCATTTGATAAGCAAGTAAAATTCAAAGGAGAGGCTTATATTTCTAAAATCAAAAAAAAAAAAATTAAGGCATGGAAATTACATAAAAAAGCAAACTTAAATTTATTTATAATTGTTGGAAAAATAAAGATTGTGATAGTTGACAAAAATAAAAACTTTTATGTTAATATATTAGATACTATTAACTTAAACAGAGTATTTATTCCAAAAGGAACTATCTTTGGTTTTCAAAATATGAACAATAAAGAGTCTTTAATTTTGAGTATTTCGGATATTGTCTATGATAAAAAAGAGAGTTTGTCTTATAATATTAATGATTATGAGTTCAATTGGTTAAAATAGAAAATTTAAAAGTTGTGATTCTTGCTGGTGGTAAAGGCACTAGGCTTAAGGAGCATACGACGTCTATACCAAAGCCCATGGTAAAGGTCTCAGGAAAACCAATAATATTACACATTATTGAACATTACAAAAAGTTTGGTATTAAAAGTTTTATTATTGCTAGTGGATATAAATCCAAAATAATCAAAGACTTTTTTAAGAATAATAAAAATATTAAAGTTGTATACACTGGTAAAAATACACTTACAGGCGGAAGATTAAAAAAATTAAAAAAATATGTTTCAGATACCTTTTTTCTTACTTATGGAGATGGTTTATCTGATATTAATATTAGTTCACTATTAAAATTTCATATCAAACATAAAAAAATAGCTACAATAACTGCTGTTCACCCAATTTCTAGATTTGGAGAAATTACTCTAAGCACACAAAATACTGTTTTAAAGTTTAATGAGAAACCCCAAGTAAAAAATGATTGGATAAATGGAGGTTTTTTTGTATTTGATAAAGCTATCTTCAAGTACTTAAGAAGAGATGATGAAATTTTAGAAAAATATCCATTACAAAAACTTTCAAAAATTAGAGAATTAAAAGCATATAAACATAAAAAGTTTTGGCATTGCATAGATACCATTAGAGATATTGAAACTGTGACGTATTTATTAAAAAATGTTAAAAAATAAAAAAAAGCTTTTAATAACTGGTTCGAGAGGTTTTATTGGAAAAAATTTAATCAAGAAATTGTCTAAAAATTATTTTATTTATGCAACTACATCTAAAAATATTAAAGATAAAAAATATATAAAATATATAAATTACACAAATAAAAATTTATCAATTTTTCAAGACTTAAAAATTGAATATATTATTAATTGCCATGGCAAAATTGCTAATCATAATTATGAAGATATATATAATGATCATTTTATTTTTGTCAAAAAATTATTAAACAATATTAATAAAAAATATTTAGAAAAAATTATTCATATAGGTAGTATGGATGAATACTCCAATTTTATTTCAGGAAAAGATAGATTGCTAAAAGAAAAACCCAACGATACATATGGTAAAATAAAAAATTTAGTTACTAAGCTAATTATAGATTATTCAAAGAAAAATAAGATTAAATGCATAATATTAAGAATATTTTTAGCATACGGAAAAGATCAAAAATTGCCTAGATTAATTCCATATTTAAAAAGTTGTATTAAAAACAACAAGATTGCACACCTTAATGATCTTAATGCTTTAAAATCTTTTATTCATATTGAAGATTTTATTGAAATAATTAAATATTCTTTGCAAAATAATATGAAATACAACATATATAATATTTCTAGTGGTAAAAAGTATTCAATTAAATCAATTGTTAATTATTTAAGACGTAAATATAATTTACAATACACCTATGAAATTAAAAAAAAACCAAAAACACAATTTTTAATTAACTCAAAAATTAATAATGAACTTAACATAAAATACAGAAACTTTTATAAAGAATTAGACCTAATAATTGCATCATAATAAATTAATTTATAATTCTTCATTTTTATTTTTTTATTCATTGCTAATTCAATTTATTCTTTTGCAATATGTATTTGATGGATCGTTTGAAAATATATTAAAGTTTAGCCATGACTCAATAATTTATAATGATAATTTAAATAAAATACAAAACGAGTTACTTTCAAAAAATAATTTAAATATTTTCTTTGAGTATCCATATGTACAATACCCAATTCTTATATTTAATTATATAGTTGAGTTTTTAACTTTCTCCTCACAATTAGGATATTTTATCACTAATTCAATTTTGATTGTTTTCTCATATATAATTTGTGTCAAAATTTTCGGTTTATATGAATTTGATAAATCAGTTGCAATGCCATTTATCCTATTAATTTCATTCTTAATAAACCCTTACATATATTATTTTAGTCTTTTCAGAGGTGAAGATTTATTAATTTTTAGCCTTTACTTATATGTAATTTTTTTTATTTTCTATTTTTATAAATTTTCATTCAAGAATTTAATTGATACATTAGACAAACATAATAAATTTAAATTTCTATTTTTTTTATTTTTAGTTTTTACAGCATATTTATTTTGGCTAAGATCTTCCATAATTTTATTACTTTTATTTGGAGTTTTCTTCTTTCAATTATTTTTTTTACTTAAAAAAACTAAATTCTTAAATTTAATTATATCTTTATTTATTTTATCCATTTTTTTATTTTTAATTGATTATCTATCACTAAGACATGAAATATTTTACAATTTGTTCTTTGATCAAAATAAATATCTAACGATGATACCTTGGGAAAAGAATATCTTTGTACCTGACATCATTGAAAATTTTTTAAGGATTTTATCAAATAAAAGATCATTAATGTTTGATCAATCAACTATTTACAATTCTTTTGTAGGGGTATCAAAATTCGAAGTCATAAATATCAATAATATTTACGAATTTATTTACTCTTTTCCATTAATTTTTTTTAATTCCATATTTATATTCGAATTTGATCATTTAATTAATTCTTCTGATCCAATTTTTCTAATTCACTTTGCATACTCTTTTTTAGCTTTTATCTCTCTAATTCTAATTATTTTCGAATTTAAATACTTAAATCTATATAAATGTATTTTCCTTTCGATTTATATTCTTACTAATATTGTTATTTATTACGTAACACCAATTGATGGTACTTTTTATAGATATATGATGCCTTTAAACTTTATCCTTTCATCTTATGGTCTTCTAAGAATATTTATGATTGCTAAATATTTTTATTATATAATTCTAAAGTATATAAATGTTCGTTTAAGCAAAGAGTTTACTGAAAATATAAAAATCACTTTAGCAAATACTTTTTCAAATTCTTTTTTGTTTATTCTTTTTTCAATTCTTATCTTTTTTAGAGAATTTATTATTTTTAACGATTTTCACTTTGATCAAGGTTTAATCATTTATTTTATAATAATGTCTATTATAAGTTTTTTGAGTATCGCTTTTATTAACCCTTTTACTGATACGTTAACTGTATTTTTAAGAGATAGAGACTCAAATCAATTATTTTGTAATTTACTTTATATTTTTATCTTTATTTTTATTTTAGTGTTTTTAATATTATGTTTTTTCGAGCAATTTTTAGGAAATATATACAACATAGATAACTATAGTAATAATTTCATTTTTTTTAGCTTATTTATTGTTATCCTTTCAATTCCAATAAATTCAGTTTTTTCAAGTTATTTAATAATAAAAGATAAATCTAATTATATATTTATAAATCAATTAATAATCCCAATAATTTTTTTTTGTTATTACTTTATTGTAGATATTAATAAAATAGAAACTTTATATAATTTACTTTCAATATCTGTATTAATTAATTTAATTTTATTACTTTTAACATGCATC
>MDTB01120221.1_pt1 | contig 11169 bp, 11 predicted proteins | sample 811161 | NCBI WGS metagenome assembly MDTB01 (sample SAMN05326650, study PRJNA326480) | marine metagenome | isolation source: seawater | place: Mediterranean Sea | collected 2009
TTAACAATGAAAATGTCTCTGCAGTTGAAAAGGGTTTTGAGAATTTACAAAGACATATTGAAAATATTCAATCTTTTGGACTTCAACCAATTGTGGCTATTAATAGTTTTACTCTAGATACTAAGGCAGAAGGTAAGGTTATCTCTGATGGTTGTGAAAAATTAGGAGTAAAGGCAATCCTATGCTCTCACTGGGCCAATGGTGGTAATGGTACTTTAGAGCTAGCTGAAGAAGTAGTAAAAATAAGTGAGTTAAGTAACCCTTCAAAATTCAAATTTATTTACGAGGATCATGTATCCCTGGAAGAAAAAATTCGCTCAGTAGCTCAAAAAATTTATAGAGCTGATGATATAGTTATTGATAAGTCTGTATCTGATCAACTTAAAGGTTTCGAAGATAGTGGTTATGGAGATCTTCCTATTTGTATAGCAAAGACACAATATAGCTTTTCAACAAATCCCAATTTAAGAGGTGCTCCAAACGGCTTTACAGTCCCAATTAGAGAAGTGAGATTATCAGCAGGAGCAGGATTTATAGTCGTAGTAACTGGTCAAATTATGACAATGCCAGGTCTTCCAAAAGTCCCAAGCGCTAACTCTATAATGTTAGATGAAAAAGGATTAATACAAGGCTTATTTTAATTAATCAATTTAATTCTCTATACCTCTTTTATGGGGTATATTATTTAAATGTACTCTAAAACAACTTATGGAGTTAAAGTTACGGTAACGCCCTATTTCTTAGATGATCAATCATCACCACAGGAGAGTCATTTTGTTTGGGCATACCAAGTAAATATTACAAACTCAGGAAAATCATCTATAAAATTAAATCATAGAAATTGGTTGATTATTGATGCAAACGGTAAAGTTATAAATGTGCAAGGTGAGGGTGTTGTGGGAGAGTCTCCCACTATTAAACCTGGCGAAACTTTTGAATATACAAGTGGAACTCCTTTGAAAACTAATAATGGAATTATGCAAGGTTTTTATTTAGTTTCTCAAGATAATGGTGAAAAATTAAAAATAGATATTCCAACGTTCTCATTAGATAGCCCTTATAACAAAAAAAATATTCATTAAAAAAACATAAATATGTTTAATCTTAAACCTATAGCACTGGTAAGCGGAACTGTTATTTGTTCTGTTGGTTTCTTTTTATTTATACCTTTAGTAACTGAAGTAATTTATAAAACTGAGTCCTGGCAATCATATGCCGTTCCAATATTGCTCTATTTAATAGTTGGCGGATCATTAGTTATTATAAATAGGAATGTTGATTTAAAAATATCTCTTAAAGAAGCTTTTATTATAACTGTTTTATCATGGTTATTAATGACTTTTTTATGTTCAATTCCATTTTTATACACTGAAGTAAATTTAGGAATAATCGATGCTTTATTTGAGTCCATGAGTGGAATAACAACAACCGGGTCAACAATATTAAGCAACATAGAAACACTACCTAAAGGAATTTTAATATGGAGAGCATTTTTGCAATGGCTTGGAGGGATTGGTATAGTTGTATTAGCGTTATTTATATTGCCATTTTTAAGAATTGGAGGAATGCAACTATTTCATTTAGAAGGTGATGATCCTTATGACAAATCTTTTCCTAAAATATCATCAGTTATAAAAAAGATTTTTATAATTTATATATCTTTAACAACTATTTTAATTTTCCTTTACTACATTTTTGGGATGAGGTTTTTCGATGCTATATCTCACAGCTTTACTACTATTTCTACAGGTGGTTTTTCAACTTATGATAGTTCTTTTAAATTTTTAAATAATAAAATTCAAATAATTACTATAATTTTTATGATTATAGGTAGTCTTCCTTTTTTAGTCATTGTACAAACTTCTTATAAAAATCTATTTGCAATTTATAAAGATCATCAAATAAGAGTTTTTATTTTATTACTATTTAGTGCAATTATACTTATTTTTTACTTTGCTAATAGTTACATTAATGGGAATTATTTAGATAAACTAGTATCAGTATCATTTAATACTATCTCTATCATATCTGGCACTGGTTATGTTAGTGAAAATTTTGAAAATTGGGGTAACTATGCCTCAGTTTTATTTTTAATACTTATGTTTATTGGTGGATGCGCTGGGTCTACTACAGGTGGTTTGAAAGTTTTTAGATTTCAAATCTTATTAAAATACATGTTAATTCATCTAAAAAAAATGTTGCAACCTCATGCTATAATCGCAAGTTACTTTAATAATAAAAAAATTGAGGATTCAACATATGAATCTGTAATGAGTTTCTTCTTTATATATATATTAACATTTGCTATTTCCGCTTTATTATTATCATTCAGTGGTCTTGATTTTTTAACTTGTATCTCTGCTTCTGCGTCGGCTGTATCGAATGTAGGTCCAGGGTTGGGAGATATTATTGGGCCAGATGGTAATTTCAGTTCCTTATCAAGTTATTCGAAAAGTATTCTGATTATCACAATGTTTTTAGGGAGGCTGGAAATGTTAACAATTTTAGTATTATTTATTCCGTCTTTTTGGAGAGATTAATAGATTTCTTTAATCTTTTTTGAAACATTATCAATTGATTGGTGCATAATATTAAAAGTTAAATTTTCTTGATCAATAATTGAAAAACTACCCTCAATTTCACCATAATCTGTAACATTAATAGTATAAGTTTTTTTCTTATTTACCCCATCTCTAATTTCAATAAATTCAAAAGACATATTGATTGTAATTTTAAAATATTTATTTTTTTTTTCTTTATCTATAATGACTCTTTTGACAAGAACGTCCAAAGAACCATCAAACCCATCTGTTTTTACTTTATTTTCAAACCAATAATTTATAATTTCTTTAATGTGAGAGATATCAGTAGTATTTTCAAATTTCCCAAATGAAAGTTTTTTGCTAACTGTATTAAACTTTATCTCTTCAACACTAAATTTTTCTGGCTTAACTATTTGCTGACTGTTCATATCACAACCAATAATTGTAAAAACTAGAAATAAAACTAAAGATTTAACCATTTTAAGATACCTTTTTGAGCAACCATTCTGTTTTTTGCTTGTTGTATTACTATAGATTGATTACCTTTTAATACATCCTCTGTTACCTCAGAACCAATTTTTGCTGGTAAACAATGCATAAAAACTGAATTTCTATTCAACTTAGACATAATCTCTTTATTAACTTGAAATTTTTTTAATATTTGTTCCTTATCTTCTGAGTCATTCATTGAGTTGTATACATCAGTCATTATGCAGTTAGCAGATTTTAAAATATCAAAGTCAATATCATAAAACACAGAAACATTTTGATTATTTTCAATTATTGTTTGATGTTTAGTATGGATGTCTTTGTCAGTGAAAACGAAAACTTTAGTATTATTAAGAAATTCTAGAGTTTCAATTAAGCTAAATAGCACATTGTTTATATCTCCCATCCAAACAATTTTCAAATTGTCCACACCTCCAAAATGCTCCTTCAATGTAAAGATATCTGAAATAGCTTGACAAGGATGAGACATATCAGAAAGTGCGTTAATTATTGGTTTTTTAAAGAATTTTTGTGCAATTTCTAATTTTTTATGGTTGGTTGTTCTAAAAATTAAACAATCTAAATAACAAGCCATGATTTCAAAGGTATCTTCTAGTGACTCGAATCTTTTTAAGTTTAATTCGTCTAATTTAATATCAATGTAATCACCTCCAAGTTGATTGATACCAACCTGGAAAGATAATCTGGTCCTTGTAGAATTTTTTTCAAATATCAATCCGATATTTTTGTTATGTAATAGTTTTTCATTTTTAATATTTAAGGACTCGGAGTATTCTAAAATTGAATTAAAATCTCTTAAATTTAAATCAACTATATTTAATAAACTCTTCATAAGAAATTATATATTTTTATTTTAATATAATAATTATTCAAATTATTTGTACCATGTGTACTTATTTACAAAACTAGTATAACTTAAGACTATATTTAAAATTTTTTTGGATACATAAATATCATCTGAATATTGATTTAAATTTTCATCAGATTTCTTTAATTTTAATACGTCTACAGCTTTTATAAGATTATTAGAATTTGGAGAAACCATAATTAGATTTCCATTATCAAATCCCTCAGGTCTTTCATTAGTATCCCTTAACATAATTGCTTTAAATCCATAAGTAGCACAGTCTTCAACAATTGTTCCACTGTCACTAATTGTTATAAATGAATTTTTTGCTAGTTTGATGTAATCAAAATATCCAAAAGGATCAGATAAAATGATCTTCTTAGGGTCAAATTTAATTCTGTTATTTAATAATTTTGTTTTTGTTCTAGGGTGCGTGGAAAATATTATTTTTTTTTTAGAAGTAATAGATAGTTGATTTAGCGAATACATAATTTTAGATAAATAATCATTGATATCTAAATTTTCCTCTCTATGTATGCTAGCTAAAATATAATTAGATTTATATAATTTTAATTTATTCATAATTTTTGATTTATTAATATTTTTTTTGTAAAAAATAGATATCTCAGGAACAAATGAACCTACATTAAATATCTTGTGTTGAGGAAAACCTTCAGAAATTAGATAATTTCTTGCATTTTCTGTTAAAACTATATTTATGTCACTTAAATGATCAATGATTTTTCTATTTATTTCCTCAGGAACATTGTTATCAAAACATCTATTACCAGCTTCCATATGGAATATTGGAATTTTTTTCTTTTTTGCAACAATTGCACTCAATCCTGAATGAGTATCACCATATATTAAAATAGCATCTGGTTTTTCGTTTTCTAAAACCTCATCAACCTTTGATATAATATTCGATAATGTTTTTGCAAAATTGTTATCTGAACAACTTAAATTATATTTAGGTTTTTTTAGACCAAGCTCTTCAAAAAAATTAGCATTTAATTTTTTATCAAAATTTTGATTTGTATTAATAACAAAATGTTCTAGATAATTATCAAAGGTATATATAACCCTACTAAGTTTTATTATTTCAGGTCTAGTTCCAAGAATAGTTGCTACTTTCATTCTGTGTTATTCTCTAAATCTATAGTACGTAGAAGTTTTATAGTTTGATTGATGTTTAGTAACTTTTGGCTATTAGATGAATACTCCTTAAACTTGTATCTTTTTCCCTTTGTAAAATATTTGTTATAATCAAATTTTACATCAAAAGGATTTATTACAAAATAATCCCTCATTTCAATTGACCTTGTCATTTCTTCTTCATTTATCAGAGTTTCATGAATTTTTTCTCCTCCTCTTACCCCTATTAATTTATAGTCAAGTTTTTTCTTATATATTGCATTAATTGCACTAGCCAAGGTAAGTATATTTGCACTTGGAGATTTTTTAACAAAAATTTGTCCATGTTTCCCAACTGAGAAGGCTTTCATTACTAAATCTACTGAGTCGTCAAGAGACATCATAAATCTTGTCATATTCACATCAGTAATTGTTAATTGTTTATTTCTTTTTAAAAGTGAAATAAAGTGAGGTATTACCGACCCTCGAGAAGACATTACGTTACCATATCGTGTAATGCATACTTTAGTTTTAGATAAATTTTTAGATTGAGCTAATGCTAATTTTTCTGCTAATGCTTTAGTCATACCCATAACATTGATTGGATTTACTGACTTATCTGTACTTAATATTACAACTTTTTTTACATTATTCTTTTCAGCACAATTAATTAGATTATTTGTGCCAAGAATATTGGTTTTTATTGCTTCCATAGGAAAAAATTCACAACTTGGTACTTGTTTTAAAGCAGAGGCATGAAATATAAAATCAATGTTTTTAGTGACTTTATCAACGCTCTCATAATCACGTATATCACCTATTATAAAGTTAACAATTTTCGAGTTTACTTTGTTTCTTAAATCAAATTGTTTTTTTTCATCTCTGCTAAAAACTCTAATTTCTTTTGGTTTCTTTTTTATTAAATGATTTAATATTGTCGTACCAAAAGATCCTGTTCCCCCAGTAATTAAAAAACTTGAATTTCTGATCATCAAAATTAAGTAAAATCTCTTTCAATTTTACCTTTTTTATCTTTTTTATCTTTTTTTACCCATAGTGCACTGTGTGGTTTTGATGACATTATCTGATGGTCGGGTCTTGGATCCTTTGTGTAGTAATAAAGTATAATACTTCGTCGAGGTTCGTTTTCAGGAAAATTTACAGGATCTGGTAAGCCGTGATAGCTATAATCATGAGTATCAAATATTATCAGTCTATTGAAAATAGGATCTATTTTTTTTAAACAGGACTTTCCTTCTTTATCATATAGGCCAAACTCTCCACCCCAACTACTTTGCCAATTTTTATTTAAATATAAAATTGCATTTAATCTCCTATTGAGGCCTGTTGCATCGTGATAATTTCCATCAACATGTACATCAAGAAGTCCGCCTTTTTTGGTTACATTTAAACCACCACCAGTGAAGTAAGGGTCTGGAATAATTTTTGAAATATTAAATAATTTACCTATTTCAATCATGAAATGTGATGAATTTAAAAGTCTTATTGCGTCAACAATAATATCGGGAATATCAAATTCAGATTTCCAGTTAGATCTCATTTTAACCTCTATGCCCTCATCTTCAGAAATATCCCAATGATTTACATTGTTGACATCTGGAAAAGACTTGAGACATAATTCTGCGAAATCATTGGGTAAAAAATTATCAACATGAAAATGCTTAAATGGAAACTCTTGAAAATTCTCATAAGAATTAGATATCTGCAACATACTATGATCTAAAATATCTTTTAATTTTTTTTGATTCATTTAGCAGATAACAACTTGTATTTAAACATTTTGGTAAATAAACTTGAATTTATTTTATATTATATCAAGATATTTATTTTTACAAAATATTTCATATATATAAAACAAATTAAACATGAATCATAAAAAAATCGCAAATAGGCTTATTTCTAATGAGTCCAAATACAAAGACCCCTTAGAGTGGGGTAATCTTTATGGAAGTTTTAAATATATTTTTAGATCATTAATTGGTTTAATCATATCAAATAAACCCAAAAATAATTTTCAAAATAAATATTTAAATTTAGGAAGTGGCGCAATTTATATTAATGGTTGGACTAATGCAGATTTTTACAGGTTTAGAAAAATCAAAATAGATTGGATGCTAGACGCAGGAAAGAAATGGAAATGTGATAACGAATATTGGGATGGAATATTTAGTGAACATGTTTTAGAGCATTTGACTTATAGGGCCTCGATTGAATGTTTAAATGAATGTTATAGAACTTTAAAAAAAAATGGCATAATAAGATTATCTTTGCCTAATATAAATTTATCTATAGAGCATTTATCAAAAAATATAAATCATGAGGGATTTGAAAGGTTTGAAAGTAATTCAGAATGCGTATCTCATGTTACTCAAAACTTTGGTCATAAATCCACGTGGGACCCAGAACTTTTAATTTCTCTATTAACAGAGATCGGATTTACAAATGTGAAAAAAATGAAGTATAAAGAGTCCTACAATGTTGAATTATGCATTGAACAAAAAGATAAAATTTGGGAGTCAATGTATATAGAAGCTAAAAAATAATTAAATTTTTTACAAATTAAGTTTATTTATTTACTAGATGTTCATTGTACATATCAATAATCATTTCTTTCCAAGTTTTAATCTTAATTTTAGATATTTTCTTTATCTTATGACTATTTAGAGATCTATCTAGATGCTTAACTTTTTTTGGTTTAATATTTTTTCTCAATTTATAAATTTGATTTATTTTTTTTAATAAATTTAGTTTTGATATTTTCCTCGATGAAAGATGGTAAATTCCTTTTAAATTATAATTTTTAGTTAAAATTATATTTAAAACTTTTGACATCTCATTTGTTGTAAGGCCAGAAAAAAAAACATTTTTGTAACCATGTATAACTTCATCTTTATTATTAATAAACCACTCAAGTAATGATTTATGATTTTTAATTTCATGACCAATAATTGAAGTTCTTAATGTTAAATTATTATGTGCTTGAATTTCGCCCAAATATTTTGATATCCCATATACATCATTAGAAAGATCATTTGATAACTCTGTATAATTTCCTTTGACTCCATCAAAAACACAATCTGTGCTTATATTAATTATCTTACAACTATTTTTGGTAATGTGTTCTAATACCCTTGGAAAAATTGAATTAAAATATAAATAATCATAGTAAGGTGTCTTTTTTTTTTGTTTAATAATACCTAACGCATTGATAATTACATTTGGTTTAATACTTTTCAGTAATTTTCCAATTTCACTCATATTTTTAAAATTATTGAAAATTTTTATTTGATTTGAATTATTATTAAACAAACCCTTATCTTTCTTTGTCCTTATAATACCAATGACTTTTGAATTTTTGTTTAAATTTGGTAAATCAATAAATAACCTATGACCAAGCATTCCTGAAGCACCAAAGATAAGTATCTTATATTTCATCTATTATATTTTTGAATGATTTTAGAAATATCTCATTATTGAAATATTTATTAAAAACTGCTTTTGAATTTGTTCCCATTTTAGCTAAAGTATCATTATCTAAATTGATAATTTTGTTTAATTCCTCTAGCATACTCTCTAACTTTTCATTTTTCACAATAAAACCACATTTATTCTGTTTTACTAATTTCTTTACATCCCCTTCAATTTGACAAAGAATTGGCTTACCAAAAAAAGTGTAAGTTTGAAATTTTGCTGGTATTATAAATTTAGAAATTTTATTTTCCTTTAATGAAATAAATAATACATCTGCTCTTTTTAATACATATGACAATTCTTTTTTTGAAATAGCTTTATGTAATTCAACATTAAATAATAAGTTTTTGTTTATTTTATTTTTAAGATAATTAAATCTTGAGCCATTTCCAATTAATAAAAATTTTAATTTTTTTGATTTTAATTTATTAGCAGCATTTAATAAAAGGTCAAAATTTTGAGCAATTCCAATATTTCCTGAGTAAACTAGGTACCTATAATCCTCTAAGAAATTTATATTTTCTGGTTTTTCAAATTCTTCATCAAATTTGTCAACAGGGTTATACAAAAAGTTACTATTTCTAAATTTTTTTTTTATATCAAGAAAGTACTCCATAGATTGAGTTAATATTAATTTGTGATTTGTATACAGAGAAAATATGGTTTTTTCAAAAATTTTTAAGAAAAATTTATTTTTTATATACCCCAATTCCTGTAAGGTTTCAGGCCATATATCTTGTATCCAAACAATAGATTTTGCTTTTTTTATTTTTGAAAATAAAATTGACAATATTGATTGATAAATTGGTGAAGAAGCAAAACAAATTATGTAATCAAATTTTTTATTTTTTAATAAAAAACTACCAATAATGAATCCACTAATAATAAAAGATAAGTAATTGAAGATTGTTGAAGTCTTGGTATAAGTTTTTTTTAATGTGGGAACTCTATAAATATGAAACTTTGAGTCTGTAAACTGATTATCATCAAAAATCTTTTTCTTATAGAATATTTTACTTGGATAAGTTGGGTATCCTGTTAAGACAGTTAAATCATAATCTTTGCAAAGTAACTTAGCGACATCGTTAGACCTAAAGTTTTCAGGCCAGAAATTATTGGATATTAATAATATTTTTTTTTTCATTATTTAGTTGCTCTAATATTTTAAATAGTTTATCGATTTGATTTGACCATATTAATTTGGATACAATATTTTGATTTTTTATAGAATAATCGGCAGCTTTCAAAGGGTTTTCAATAAAGTTTGTAATTGCATTATTTAGTGACTCTTTTTTAAACGGATTGAAATAGAAAACATTATCACCTAATATTTCTCGACATGTAATTTTATCAGAGCAAATTATTGGTAAACCGGATAAGGCACCCTCATAGATACTAAAACCAAATGTCTCACAAGATGAGCTATATAAAATAGCATCCATTTCGTTGAACATTTCAATTTGCTGGTTTTGATCATAGTTACCTAAATAAATAAAAAAAACATTATTATTAAAGTTTTTAAAATTTTTAATTTGTCTTTCTATATATTCAAATTTCTGCCCAATAAAAAAAATCTCTATTTTAAAATCTTTATATTTATAATTTTTAAGAGAATTCATTAAATTAAGGTGATTTTTATAAAATAATAAACTAGAAGGATAAACAAGCTTAATATTTTTTTTTGAAGGGTTATTTATAAAATTTTTCTTTGTATAAAATTTCTCATTTATTCCATGTCTAATAATTATATCTTTTTGATTATTTAGTTTAATTTTTTCTTTAATTATTTTTTTTGAACTAGAAGAAAAGAAAATAGCAATTTTTGATTTGTTGTAATTGTATTTCAAAATTAGTCTTTGTAATTTTGCCTTAATATTAAATAAGCTATAGTTATGTCTGGAAAGTTCATTATCATCAAAAATTAATAAATTATGAAAAAATATAATTCCAGAACAATTTTTTGGTATGAAAATTCCATTTAGAGATAAGTAAAAATCACATTTAAAAGAATTTTTATTATTAAAATAAAATAAAAAAAGATTTATTGCACCTCTTTTTACTAAAATTAAATTAACATTAAAGTTTTTTAAATCCTTTTGTAAGTTGTATGGACATATAATTGTAATTTTAATATTTTTTTTCTTTAATAAAAAAAATATTAGATTTTTTAAATGTTCTAATCCTCCTCCACTATGGATTGTTGATGCATCTATAATAAGTTTCATAAATTTAATAATCTTTAAATAATATTTTATTATTTAATAATGAAACAATAAAGTAATGATATTTGAATAATTATAATAATTTAATTTTAGAATTTAATATCACTCTGAAATTTCTATTTTCAAAAAAATTCAAAGCATAAATATCTTTATGTATAAGTATGTAATTAATTTAATGTGGTAATTTTTAAGCTTAAATAAATCATATGTTTTATTTTATTTGTAATAAACTGTTGAATATATTTAATTTAATATATTTTAAGTAATAGGTAATTTGGTCTAAAATTATCTTTATTTATGCTTTTAAATTATAATTTATGATTGAAAATAATTAATTTATAAATAAATAATATTTAAACATTTATAAAGTTCCTTATATAGAAATGATTTCTGTAGTAATACCTTTTTATAATAAATCAAA
>MDTB01002711.1_pt1 | contig 11168 bp, 12 predicted proteins | sample 811161 | NCBI WGS metagenome assembly MDTB01 (sample SAMN05326650, study PRJNA326480) | marine metagenome | isolation source: seawater | place: Mediterranean Sea | collected 2009
ATCGCGGATAAGGGTGTTAGCAGAATGGAAGACACCGATCCTCGTAAGCATAAGCTGTTTGATGGCGATGACCTTAAGACTTACGATTACTTTCAAGACCAATTTTTTGGAATGGAGAGAGTGATTTCAAAGCTTATGAGATACCTGCGGTCTGCCGCGATGAAAGGCGAGGAAAGTCGCCAGGTCCTTCTTCTCATGGGGCCTGTTGGAGCAGGTAAGTCAGCATTGACAGAACACATAAAGGGAGTACTTGAAGGCTTGCCATATTACCACCTTGAGGGTGACCCTCAAAGAGGAGAACCTCTCCAGTTAATCCCACGTTCTTTAAGGGAACAGATGAAAGAAATATTGGGGGTAAGCATTGATGGTGACATTTCCCCTATCGCTAGACATCTTCTTTTTGAAGAATATGACGGGGAATATGAAAAGTTTAAAGTTAAAGAGACAACATTCTCTCAGCGCGCGCGGCGCGGTGTTGCTTCCGTCCCTCCAATGGATGCGAATAGTCAGGATGTCTCAGTACTTATTGGTTCAGAAGATATCTCTAAACTTGACAAATATTCTGAAGATGACCCAAGATCGCTATCACTTAACGGTGCGTTCAACGTTGGGAACCGTGGGATCGTAGAGCTTGTAGAGGTCTTCAAGAATGAAATTGAATTCCTCCATACAATAATCACTGCGACACAGGAGAAGAGGGTTCCTGCCCCTGGAAAGCATGATATGATTCACTTCGATGGCGTTATTCTTGCGCATTGTAACGAAGCTGAATGGAATCGGTTCCAGAGCGAGCACACGAATGAAGCAATCCTTGATAGAATTGTGAAGATCGATGTACCTTATGTTCTAGAGCTTGAGCAGGAAATAAAGATTTACGAAAAGATTTTGAGTCTATCTAACTTTGATATCCACATCGCACCTCACACGTTGAGAGTAGCTTCAATGTTTTCTATCTTAAGCAGGTTGCAACCCAGTCAAAAGTGCGATTCTCTGACAAAATTAAAAATCTACAATGGTGAAGAAGTTGTAGAGAAAGGAAGAGTCAAAAAGATAGACATCAATGATCTTAGAGATGAATCGTCCAGAGAAGGAATGAAGGGCATCTCCACAAGATTTATTATGAAAGCGATTGACAATGCTTTAAGCGATTCTGATAGGGATTTTGTAACTCCTGTTTCTATTCTAGACTCATTGATCAAGTGTTGTAAAGAGCAACTAATAGACAAAGAATTCCAAACGTACTGCCTTGAGCTGATCAGGAATACTGTCAGGAATGAGTATCTGAGACTGCTTGAGAATGAAATTGCAAAAGCATTTATTACTGCTTACGAAGAACAAGCTCAGGCGATATTTGAGAACTATCTTGATAATGCCGAAGCCTATACAACAAAGTGTAAGCTTAAGGACAGAGTGACGAAAGAAGAGATGAAGCCAGATGAGGAATTCATGAGGTCAATAGAGGGATCGATCGGCGTTAGCCAGTCTGGTCGTGAAGGGTTCCGAGCAGATGTAACTGCTTATATGTTCTCTAAGATGCGACGTGGTGAAAATGTTGACTACACTTCTTACGAACCACTAAAAGAAGCTATCGAAACTTACCTTATTAGCTCTGTCAAGGATCTTGCTAGAATCGTAACTAAGTCAAAAACAAGAGATGATGAGCAAAAGCAAAAGTACTCTAGTATGGTTCAAACGCTGATGGACGAATACGGTTATACACCAGAGTCTGCAGAGGAAGTTTTGGTATACGCCAGTAACAACCTCTGGCGAGACAGCTAGATTGTTTACCGTCAAAGAAAAAACAGGCGGGTATTTTCAAAAAAACATTGCAGTTAAGAAGTCACCTGTCGAAGGGTTAGGCGTTTTTGCTGAGCAAGACATTCCGGTTCACTCCGTTATTGAGGCCGCGCCGTATCTTTCATTCGCAACAAGTCTATTACAGGACTACTTTGATTTCTACGATGCCGCGCATCTGCTTAAATACTATGTCTTTGCTGGGCCTGGAGGAACACACGCAGTCGCCCTCGGTTACGGAAGCCTCTATAACCATGACCCTACTCCTAATGCATTCTGGAGATGGCGTGAAGACCCGGGAAATGAAGCGATATTGTTCTACGCAAAAAGAGACATTAAGAAAGGCGAAGAAATTTTTATACGGTACGCTGCTGACTCTAGTAGGCTGTTGTTTTTGGACTCCAAGGAAGAGCAAAGAATCGCAATTATTGAAGACATCTTGAACTATTGATTGTTTTCGTATAAAATGTCTTTAGCAAAATAACTTGCTCAAGGAGAAAACATGAGTTTTAGATTAGGGATGCCAGAATTTATGGTATTATTTGCCATCGCTTTGCTGTGGCATAATGTTGTCGCAGGCAGCTGTGTGTTTGCTTTCGCAGTCTTTTGCGGTTTTGGGAGGTTTGCTCTGGAATTGAATGACAAGAAGCAAAGAGAAGAAGCAACAAAAGAAGCGCTACAGCAGCTAACAGGTCAGGCTAACGAATTAGGCGAAGCTCTTGGAAACATTTTCAGCGGTAGTACTAAAAAGAAGAATACTAAGTTTCACTGAAAGAGGCATCGATGAAGCCGAAAAACGATGTCATACGAAAAGAAGATATTAGTACGTGCAAAAATAATCTGAGAAAAGACGTCTCAAAATCGATTGTAGATATTGAAAACCTTTCATCTTCAATTTTGATGGATGGGTCTTTACAGACAATGGGTTGGGCAGATGCCTTTAGGGCTCTTCTCCTTGGCTTCAAAAATTCAGAGGTTGCTTATAGAAACCTCATACTAAACAGCGCTTATCACATCAACTCTAAATGTGCGCTAGCACTCCCACTTTACCTTTTGTCAGTAGAATGGTTATTGAAAAGTAAAGAAGCAGACGACGGCTCTTTATTGAAAACTTTGCCGTTGTCGAAGCGTGTCGATTCTAGATCAGTTATTCAGGAGTGGTTAAAAACGATCCACGACGAGAGCACTGAAATGTATAAGGATATGTTGCTTGAAGCCGCGAGGACAGCCGGGGCTTTTGGCACAGTAGTCGTTAAAAAGACAGACTCATACCCTAGGGTCGAAATAGATTGCGGTTCAAAATTTGATTGTGAGCCGCACCCATTCTTTTACTCAGATGATACGAAAAAAATAGAGTTTGATAATTGTATATTCGTAGTTGTTGACGGGGCGATTATCGAAGTTAGCGAAATCCACCACCTACTTACCTACTGTTACGAAAGTAAAACACCTTGTGTTCTAATCGCCAGTAATTTTTCTGACGATGTGGCAAATACCCTCAGGGTAAATTGGGAAAAAAAGCTTGTCAATATACTTCCGCTTCTTTCAAGCAAAGATCTAGAAAATATAAATCAAACTAAAGATATATGTCAAGTGACTAATACTGTTCCTGTTTCTAAAGACACTGGAATGTTGATTAGCAATATCGACTTTGAAGAATGTTGCCTGAATAACATTACGTACATATCAGAAAGAAGCAAGCTATCAATAAGCACAACGAAGAATAACTTTTCATCGATAAGTCACCTGAGGAGAGACATCACATCTAAACTTGAGAAAGAAAAAGTTGACGACGTAAGAGAGATATTGAAGAAGAGATTATCCAGATTGTCCACCAGAAAAGTGATCGTCAATGTCAGGTGCCTTGATGAAGAGATTGGTGTTCTGAAAGATAGGATGGGAAATTTGTTTCAGCTTTTATCATGTGCCGGTAGAGAAGGTGTGGTGCATCTAGACGAAACGTTAAAGCATATTGGCTATGCTCCAAGCCCTACAATGCCGACGATTCTTCCCAGCAGAATGGCTGAAATTTGCATAAGACGAGCGATATCTGATGTTAGTGCTATAAATAAAATTATGGCTATCATCAAGCTGGACGATCATGATAAAATGGAAAAGCAATAAAGTCCATTGGCATAATGCTGACTCTGAACCGACGACACTGGACCACATCGTCGATGTAATAAAGAGCAATGACCTTTATGAAATACATGTCGGATGTGATTCCCACAAACGAGGACAGACATATATTTTCGCGATTGTGATAGCTGGCTACGTGCAAAGGAGAGGGGGGACTTTTTACTTTCATAGAAAAAGAAGCACTGACTCTTCTTTATCATCGATTCCATTCAGGCTCATGAAAGAAGCTGAATTGGCTTTGGAAATAGCTCATGAATTAAAGGAAAGATTTCCATCAAAAAACATTAATGTTCATTTAGACTTGAACCCTGACAAAAGATTTGCTTCATCAAAGGTTTTAACAAACGCTGTTTCTTGGGTAAATTCATTTGGGTATAACGCAATTGTAAAGCCAAATTCTTGGGCCTCTTCGGGCCTGGCAGATGCTTTCGCAAAATAATGTTTACTACTCGCAACTGCAGTTATAATTGTCATCAGGAGAACAATAATGCCTACCAAGAAAAAGACAACCGCTAAATGGACTACGAAGCAAGTTAGAGATCTTATAACTGAGATCATCACGTTTCAAGATGATAGCATCCAGGGAAGCGTGCAGCAATTAATTTCTGACGAGACCCCAGAAACAACAAGACTAACAAGAGAACAAGCTTCACGACTGATCGTGCTTCTTGAGTCCACGCTTAAGGATTCAGCCTATAAGGTTCTTGCCTCGAAAAAGTTATAGCGCTATGCAAGGACTAAAGCACCTGATTCAGTGTAGATGTATCTTACCTACGCTAAAGAATAAACCTGGTGCGCCTCTCCATAAATTTGTTGTTTTTTCGATCATAGACGATAATGACGTTTTTATAGAAAAGATTGTGAATTGTAACAACTGCGGTGTGACCCACAGCATCACAGGACTTTGTCAATCAAAGATAATCCAAGGAAAAGAAATGTCTAAGGCAGCACTGACAATCGAAGATTTATCACTAATGCTTCCTGAAGGTGTCACTGGCCTCTTACAATCTCACGAGAAAACTTTACCTGATTACGAACATGCAAAATTCATGATTGATAACGAAATGATTGGAGACTTTATCACCCTGAGTAGCGAAGTTGCTGATGGAAAAAGAATGGGAAAAGTTTTACACTACAAAGGAGAGGGTAAATTTATAATAGAACCTTACCAGATAGATGAGGTAATCCAGTGAAAGAAAAGAAAGTAGAAAAAGAAGACACTGATTGGCTTAACGATATTAAGAAATCAAGAGATATAACTCAGGAGATCTTACGATTTGGAGTTAATCAGGAACAAATTAAAAGTATAATCAATTTGCTTGCACTCGAACTAGAAGATAGGGAGATGATGTTGGCGATAAACAGGGCAGTAACACAAGAAGAGGTAGAAGAGCGCCCGAAGATTCTTCACCCAGGAGAAAACCAATGAGTGATTCAAACACAATTCTCGAAAGTTGGGAAAGCCTGAAGGAGCTAGTAGCGTCTTTAGAGTTAGATGTTCACAAAAATGCGAACGGAAACAAGTCCGCTGGTGTAAGATCCAGACGCGGACTAAGAAGACTAAAAGATGCCTCTGCTGCTCTGGTTAAGTTGACCTTAGAAGTTGAAAAATCTAAGTAATTTTCAAACTCGAGTACTATCGAAAGGAGAGCATTTTGCTCTCCTTTTTTGTTTCTATAGAATAGTTAAAGTTATAATCTAATCAGAGAGTATACTCGGAGCTGATGATCTTAAAAAACGTTTGGCCAACTTCTCTATTTGACAAATTCTCATGCGGGTTACACTGAATATGTCACCAACTTCCTGCAGAGTCATAGGTCCATCCTCCGCGGCGAGTATAACACAGTTGTGGTGTTTTTCTTCCTTCATCTTCTGCCAATACCTACACTCGGTTTTTTCACACGAGGCTCCCGCTTCTGAGTGCGCTCTAAAGCATGATAAACCTTCTACGACATCTGAACCTTTTCGTCTCGGTTTCCTTTGTCGCGTCTTTTTTAATCTATTCATCTTAAATCCTCTCAGTGCCATTTTTGACACACATGATTATATTAAGAGGAAGATACCTAATTTTTCAAGGAGAAAATTTTGGAAAACAAAAGAAAGCGTTTTATTCTAGACACAAGTGTGCTTCTGTATGACAAGACATCCATCCATTCTTTCCCAGGGAATGATGTGATATTGCCACTTCAAGTAATGGATGAAATTGATAGGTTTAAAGAAAAGCCTGGGGTGATTGGAGAATCAGCAAGATATATCAACCGTTTTTTAGACGGCCTCCGTGGAATCGGTAGACTTGACGAAGGAGTTTCGATACCATCATCACTTTCAGATGACCAAACTGTTAAGATAACAATCGATGAAGATCTATCCAAGCTTCCGAAAGGGTTGGCAAAAGATAGCGGTGACAATAGAATTCTAGCCACTTGTATGTACGAAAGGGAAAAAGAGGGTGGACCTATTGTGGTGGTCACGAAAGATATCAATCTAAGGGTTAAGTGTGACGCTCTGAGCATCCGTGCCGAAGATTACTATAAAGACCACCTCGAGAGTGCCAACGTACAATACAGGGGGCACAGAGAGATTTACGAAGCGAAAGAAAGAATAGATAGCTTTTATGATAAAGGCGTTTTGCAGATTACCGATTCAGATTTGCTACCTAACGAGTTTGTAGTCATGACAACTCATGATAAAACAGGTTCTGCACTGGCAATGCACAGGGATGGCTGCTTATTTCCGTTGACAAGAAAGCCCGGCCAACTTATGAGCAATTTTGAAGCAAAGAATAAAGAGCAGTCTTTTGCTGTTGAAGCTCTAATGAGAGATGAAATAGAGCTCGTTACTTTGACCGGTCTAGCCGGCTCAGGAAAAACATTCGTAGCGCTCATGGCTGGTATTGACGGTGTTCAACAAGGCAAGTATAAAAGAATAGTCATTTCCAGATCCATACAACCTGTTGGAAGAGACCTTGGGTACCTACCTGGTGATATGGATGAGAAGATGGGTCCGTGGCTCGCACCGATCACAGACAACTTCAGAACAATGCTAAACGACAAAGACTTCACATACTTTCAGATGATGAAAGACAGAGGAGAATTAGAGGTTGCACCACTGGCTTATATCAGAGGTCGGACCTTCAATGAGTCTTATGTAATTGTTGATGAAGCACAAAACGCTACTGTGCATGAACTTAAGACGATCATCACCAGAGTTGGTAAGGGTTCAAAGATCGTTTTGCTTGGAGATACTGACCAGATTGATACACCTTACATCAACAAGCTAAGCAACGGTCTGTCTATCGTGGTCCACAAATTCAGTGACAAGAACTCGGCCGCGCACATCCAATTAGAAAAAGGACAGAGATCCGACATCGCTTCTCTCGCTTCTTTGATTCTTTAACTCTTCCCGTGCATATTTAGTTCAGAGGTGACTAATGGGAAGTACAAAGCTAAAGAAGATCGATAAGAACCGTTTTCGGAAAGTATACCCACGTTTTCGAAAATTGCCGGTGCCATCATTTATGGGAGACGCTGAGCTCGTAATAGAGACCCACGAAGTCACTTTTACAAACCAAAGCACTGTTCAGTTTGTCTTGAAAGAGAATTACAGCAGCGCTCCTATCGTGACTGTAACCCCACATGGAGATATAGATGATGACATTAACGTGTACGTCTCTTCAATAGTTATAGGTGGAACACCACCTGGCGGGAAAAAATGTACCGTCACGATATCTACTAGTGACACGTACACTGGGATTGTAATGTTACAAGCTATCAGCGCAGGCGGATAATGAATTTTTACGCGGAAAATAACAATGTCGGATTGACGACAGGACAGATAACTTTGACTTCGAGTGACGCTGAGTCTGATTTTGTGAATTTAGATGCTGGGAAGCACCCATTCAAAGCGAAACCTACAGTGATAGTTTCCCCTGTCGGAGCTTTAGCGAACGTAAACGTCCACGCAAAGGTGCAATTTGATTCCGCCGCGGGTCAATGGCAATTTAAAGCGTACATATCAGCACCGCCTGTGAGTGATGATGACAGCTCAAACATAATATTGAATTATTCTGCAATATCGGCATGGGCGAATTGAGGTAAAAAATGGCAAAAGATTTTAGAGCATCACAAATAAGAAGCAGTATATTGATCGCAACAGGTGCTAATTGGCCGGACAGGACCGGTGACGACGGTGTACATTCTCCTGAGCATCCGTACCTTGGCATGGTCATAATGTCAGGAAGTAATTCTTCAAATTTCGAAGGTGGGTTTGTTGATGAAGGCATGTTCAAGAAGTTCGGGAATGAAGCCTGGCTCGTTTTCTCCGGAACAGCGAACACAAACGATAATGTAACTGATGCGACTCAAACCCCTGCAGGTAGTGCGGTCTTGTTCCTGGGGGATGTTATTGTCAGTGGTACGTTATTCGGAAAAAGGCAAGTCATTAATGTAGACAAAGAAGTCCAGGGCGATTTCCATGTTACTGACAGGGCGTACATATCTGGAAACATTTACGCTTCCCCAGCTCACGGCGGGACAGATGTGATTACAACGATAAAAGGATCTGCTTCCCAGCCAGCTAAAGCTCTCTTTAAAATGACGAATAGCAAGGATCAAGCAAACTTTATTGGATTAACATCTAGAAATACAGACACCTTTGTAATCTTCTCAGGATCAGTTGGTTCGAGAGGAGTAAAGAATTCTGGCGGCGCCGTTTTGATGGAAGGAGACCTCCACGTCTCAGGTAACGTCAGCGTTGAAGGAAGCATTGATTTAGGCCTTGAACAGAAAGACTTTATCCTTAACAACTCTGCTAGCGTTAGTGAACCCTTCCCCCACGATAAAGATGCAACAACTCAGAGATTTCCGCAAACCTCAGCTGGGCCGAGATTTGGACACGCTACGACAGGTTCGAACGCAGGTGCGTCCCCGCCAGACCATAACAGTCCTGTCTTTGTAGAGCAAGATGCTTGGCAAATCAGAGCGAAAGCAGATCTTCCTCACGGCGGAGGAAGCGGAACAATCCCAGCTTTCTGGTATTCTGATTTCGTAAACTCGAGTTCTTTGGATCAACCAGGAGTAGGTGTTGCTCCATTCCAGCGGCTCGGTGGATTTAGATTTATAGTTGCTGCTTCTGGTTCCGGAACGAATTACCCAGGAAGAAACGGGCGAGGAACTCCTACTTCTAGCGTGTTTACAGTATCAGGATCCGGAGACATATCTGTCGATCCGAATAAGGGAATAGTATTTGATTCTAGAAAGCACGGCTCACTTGCTGCGGGGAACCCAGAGTTGTATAGAAGGGTTCAGATACTCCATAAAGCTCACCCATCCACAACGCATAACGGCGAGTTAATTTTTAGCGGAGCTCAGGGCACACCACTTCATTACCAATTTGTTCGTGGTGAAGTTACTGGTTCAGGTGGTATCCATCTTCCACCGAAAGACGGGAACTATACTCAAGGTCAGCTCGGCCAAGCGATGGGGGTCAGCTTCCAAGGTTCGGCCGCATCGAATGCCGGTGGGGCGGGGTTATTTTATTCAGTCGGGGCAAACGAGCACCCGAAGTTCCCGGTGGCCGCCAATACATTGGCCATGACGGCCTCAGATGCCTCATCTAACGTATACATCGGTGCGCATACTAATATTGACCTGGAAACACAAGCCGGCATCATCAGAACGGAATCTGGTGGACGTACCGAGATTGTTTCCGGCGACAGGATCGACCTCATATCGACCACAGACGTTAATGTAAAAGCTACAGGCGAAGACTTCAATGTTCTGAATGTGAGCGACAGCGACAGCGTAGCTCTTAATGTAAAAGCGAACGCAGCTGGTAATGTTGTAAAAGTTCAGAACAAAGGAGCTGCTGGTTCTGGTGAAGATAAGTCGGCACTGATATTCAGCGGCAGCGGCGTTACCGGTATAAACACAATCAAGACAAGAGATGATACGAACGCGAATGCAGGTAACCTGACGTTGTTCCCGGAAGGGGCCCTAATTTTTACAGGGTCTCGCGGGATCACGATGGACGCCGGCGGTCTTGCTAAGATAATCTCAGTCGGAACGCAAGTCAATCACGACAAAATTCAAGTAGGTCACACCTCAGTAGCAAATACAACAGAAGTTGAAATCAACGGTAACGAGATTGAACTAAATGCAGGTTCAGGTGGTTTGGACTTTAATTCTTCTGCTGGACCTACTAGCATATCGACGGCCGGCACTACAGAGATAATAGGCACAGGTGGAGCTGGTAATTCAAAGATTTCGATCTACACCAACGATACTTCAAACGGAATTGAAATTGGACTTAATGCTCCAAACTCAGCCGTGCCCATATACCTTGGGGGAACTACATCGACAGTCTATGTTGGTCATGACTTAAGCGTCGGAAAAATTACTGACGGCGCAGTCACTTCCGGTAGTGTTGACATTTGGGGTGACCTCACGGTCCACGGTAAATTCATTAAGGGCCATGTCATAACGGCATCCATGGAAGATCCGCTCTTAATGCTGAACTCTGGTTCCAGAGTCGGAGGTTCTGGTGGTGGTATTGCGATCGCTTCTGGTTCTAGCGCTGTCTTTACGAATGCGCAAGGTAACTGGAACTTCTCGATGGTGTTTGGTAGAGATACCGTAAACCACGGCGGAAACCGAGACACATTCCTCGCTGGAAGAATGGACACAGAAGATGGGCTAAAAATTAATCTTGACGGAGCAACTCCCATCGATATGAGAGCCGCAGGTTACAGAACTGCAGCTGGTATGACGCTGACTTCTTCTGTCGAGCAGGGTGTAGAGCTTCGAAATCCTGCTGCCGGTGGAACCTTACGAGTACATGCTGGAACAACAGGAGCCAGTCTTGGAAACCTTATATTCAGCGGTTCCAATTATTCTTTTCTGGCCGGTAACAGCCAAAAGATATTCTTTGATGAAACTAATGACATTTATTTCCAGGCGAATATCGGCGTACCAAGACTAGATCTTAATCTCGCTTCCCAAGGTGCGATGATAACTGGTACTCCTAAGCTATCGTTCGGAGATGCCAACCATTTTATATCGAAAGACTCGACGCACTCTCCAACAAGTCTGTTATTGAAAGCTGCCGGTGCTTACATCGCGGCATCGGCATCGCACTACTCTGTCGATATGGCAGCTGGGCAACCTCTGTATTTTGACGAAGGTGCCGATATGGTTCGTTGGCAGATCAATGGTACCAAGCTAGAGCTAGAAATGGCA
>MDTB01009062.1_pt1 | contig 11168 bp, 9 predicted proteins | sample 811161 | NCBI WGS metagenome assembly MDTB01 (sample SAMN05326650, study PRJNA326480) | marine metagenome | isolation source: seawater | place: Mediterranean Sea | collected 2009
CCCCCCTAAGGACTCTAATTCATACTCTTTATAAATTACTTCTTGAAGTTTTTTAAAAGCTTCCTCGGTTTTCTTTTTTTCACCAGAGAACCGAATGCCAAAATAACTTAAAAAGATTAAACCGATCAATACAGAAATAATAATTCCAGTTTCATAAAAATTTGGAAAATGTAATAAATTCATATCTTCTCCTGGCAAAGGTAAATGAAAAAATGATATGATTAATAAAAGTAATGATGTTATTAAACCTAAAATAATTGTTGTACCCATACTTAGAAAAGTAGATGACACGATAGCTGGTATCACTAATAGAAAAGAAAAAGGATTAAAAATTCCTCCTGTCAAATAAAGTAGAGCACTTAATTGCAATAAATCAATCAGGAGAAAAGGAGCTGCATAAAAATCTTTTAGCTGATTGATTTTTATCCCAAATTGGAGATACAAATTTGTGACTAAACCCAGTGAAATGATGAGATAGCTTTCTAAAATTGGGAAAGGTAAATTTAAGTAATAAAAAACTATACTAATTGCCAGTATTTGGCCGATAATGGCTATATATCTTAAAATTGTTAATGTATTTTTATCTAGGCTTAGATTCTCTTTTGTTCTGAAAAGAGTTGAAAAATTCATGGTAGCTTTAAATATCTAAATTTATTACATCTAAAGCATTGTTTGTAATAAAATCTTTTCTTGGTGCAACCTCATCACCCATTAAAACTTCAATCATTTTTTGATCCTCTTTTGACTTATCTTTTGTACCTTTTGTATATTGAACCTTTAATAGAGTTCTATTATCAGGATTTAATGTTGTTTCCCATAACTCCTCTGGGTTCATTTCCCCCAAACCTTTGAATCTCTGTATTAATAATTTTTCCTTATGGTCTTGAATAAATTTTTTATATTCATTTGAGCCTTTTTTTATTTTTTTTTGAGTCTTAAAGGATCTAAAAATATAATCTTCAAGCGAGTCCTCATCTTTTATATACTCACTTTTATTTGATTTAGTTACTTTAAAAAGTGGGGGCTGAGCTAGATAAATATGGCCATTTTCAATAAGTTGATTAAAAGGCTGATTATTAAAAAAAGTAAGTAAAAGTGTTCTTATATGTGAACCATCTACATCTGCATCTGTCATAATAATAATTTTGTCATACCTAAGATTTTCAATATTAAAATCTTTTGAACCAGTACCTAGTGCATTAATTAAAGTTACTATTTCACTTGATGACATCATTTTTGAAAGAGCTTTTGTGGATTGATCGTCTCCGTTTTTTTTTCCATTCACAAATGTATTTAATATTTTTCCTCTTAAAGGAAGTACAGCTTGATATTCTCTTACTCTTCCTTGTTTTGCTGATCCACCAGCAGAGTCACCTTCAACTATAAATAACTCTGTTCCTTCTCTTTTTTGTATCTGACAATCAGCAAGTTTGCCTGGTAAACCTGAAAGTTCAAAAGCACCTTTTCTTCTAACACTATCTCTAGCTTTTCTAGCTACATCTCTAGCCATAGCTGCTTGAGTAATTTTTTCTAACACTGTCTTCGTTATTGAAGGATTTTGATCGAACCAAGTTGATACTTTTTCTCCAATTATATTTTCAACTATATTTCTTATTTCAGAAGAAACTAACTTATCCTTAGTTTGAGAGGAGAATTTAGGATCAGGCATTTTTATTGATAGAACAGCAGTCAGCCCCTCTTTTATGTCTTCTCCTGATAAAGTGATTTTATTTTTTTTATTACTCCTATCGTTGGAATATTTATTTATTACTCTTGTTAACGCACTCCTAAAGCCTAATAAATGAGTTCCGCCATCTTTTTGGGGTATGTTATTGGTGAATGGCAAAACTTCTTCGGAATAGCCGGCATTCCACTCGAATGAACACTCTACAATTACGTTATTTCTACTTGCATTAACGTATATAGGTTTTTTAAAGACTTCTTTTTCATTCTTATTGACTAATATTGGTTTTTTATTGTTAATGTGTTTTATAAATTCAACTATACCTCCATCGTATTTATGTTTATACTCTTTATGTTTTTTCGAAGAATAATCTAATAGCGTTATTGAAATTCCTTTATTTAAAAAAGCCAATTCTCTAATTCTTTTTTCTAAAATCGACGAGCTAAATTTTATTGAAGAAAAAATTTCTCTTGAAGGTAGAAAAGTTATTTTTGTACCTTTTTTTTTGGTTTTACCAATTTTTTTAAGCGGTTTTATTGAATTCCCATTTTTAAAATTTATTTCATATTCATTGCCATCTCTAAATATCTTAAGTTCTAATTTTTCAGATAATGCATTAACAACTGAAACTCCAACGCCGTGTAAGCCGCCTGACACTTTATAAGAATCGTGATCAAATTTACCACCTGCATGTAGTTGTGTCATTATAACTTCTGCTGCAGATATTTTTTCACTTTTATGAAGATCTACCGGAACACCTCTTCCATCATCCTCAACAGTAATTGTTTCGTCATTATTTATTGATATGATTATGTTTTTACAATATCCTGCTAACGCTTCGTCTATTGAATTATCTACGACCTCGAAAACCATATGATGTAAACCTGTCCCATCATCTGTGTCTCCGATATACATACCCGGTCTTTTTCTAACCGCCTCCAGACCTTTTAGAACTTTAATGGAGTCCGCGCCATAAGATCGATTTGTATTTAGTTCAGAATTTTTTGGCATTTTATTTTGAAATAACAATATATCATTTTTTTAATGTAATATAAAACCTGAGAGGAGCTAGATGACCTAGAAATGTTTAATATCAACCGTTTTTAGACAAAAATAAAATTTTATTCTAATTTTCCAAAAAATCAAATTTTCATTGGCATTATTACGAAATAACTATTTTTGTCGGAAGCATCCTCAATTAATACAGGTGATACTGCATCATTCAAATTAATCTTTAAATCTTTATCTTCCACCTCAGAGGCTATATCAATTAAATATTTAGAGTTAAAACTGATATTCAAATTATCTGAATTAAATTTTGCTGGAACTTTCTCGTTTCCCTCTCCAGAATTAGCGCTATTCACATAGAGTTGTACATTATCTTTTGTAATAGCCAATTTAACTCCTTCTTTTCTATCAAGTGATACACTTGTGACTCTTTCTACAGAGTTAATGAATTCTTTTGATGAAATAAATAAAGTTTTTTGATTACTGGATGGCACTACCTTTTTATAATCTGGAAACTTTCCATCAATTACTTTCGATATAAGTTTCATTTTACCTAACGAAAATTTTATCTTATTTTCATTTATTTGCATGGTAAGCTCTTCTTTAGTTTCAGAAAGTAAAGAGCATATTTGATAAACAGTTTTTCTGGGCAAAATAGCCGGGGGGAAATTGTCAATATTTTCAATTTCTATACTACTTGATGATAATCTGTGGCTATCTGTAGCTACACCTGTTAAAAAATTCCTGCCATGTGCTTCTGTGAGGTGAAGATAAATACCATTTAAATAGTGTCTAGTATCATCATTAGATATAGAAATTTTAGTTTTATTGAGTAGCTTGAGAAATTTTCCAGAATTTAATACAATTTTTTTCCCTTCAAACTCATCACCAAAAGATGGAAAATTATCTGTTGGTAAACATAGCAAGTTGAAATCAAAATTATCACTCTTTAAACTTAATTTATTTTCAGACTTGAGATCAAAATTTAATACAGAGTTTGATGTGATTTTTCTTAAAATATCAAATAAAATTGCTGCAGAAGTTGTAGTACTTCCCTCCTTAATAATTTTAACATCTGAAATTTCATCATGAAATATTATGTCTAAATCAGTAGCGACAATAGAGAGTTTATTATCTTTTAATTGAAGCAATACGTTGGAAAGAATAGGTAAAGTATTTTTTTTTTCTACAACACCTTGAACGTAATTCAAAGATCTAAGTAATAAATCTTTCTTTATTGCAAATTGCATTTTATGACTCTACTAAAAGACTTTTTATTTGTGATATATTTTTTTTCATTTCGTCATCTTGTTCAGAAAGTCTAGAAATAGTTTTAACAGCGTGTATAACTGTTGTATGATCCCTATTAGCAAATCTTCTTCCAATTTCTGGTAATGATCTAGTAGTCATTTTTTTTGCCAAAAACATTGCTATTTGCCTTGGTCTAGCTAAAGGCCGAGAGCGTCTTTGTGAAAGCATTTCACTTAATGCTATATTAAAATAGTTTGAAACCACATTTTGGATTTTATCTACTGTAATTATCTTAATTTGATTAAAAACGTCTTTCAAAATATTTTTACAATCGCTAATAGTTAGAGTTTTATTATGGACTCTACTAAAAGCTATTAATCTATTAAGAACGCCTATTAGTTCTCTAATATTTGTTTTTGACTCAGTTGCAATGTAATTTATTACTTCGTCACTAAAAGTAATGTCCTCCTTAAATTGGTTTTGAATTTCCTCAATCTTTTTTTTTAGGATTTTTATTTTTAGTTCTAAATCCGGGGAGTCGATATCAACTACTAGACCGCCTGCTAACCTTGATTTTATTCTTTCTTGAACTCTGTCTAGTTTCATTGGTGCCCTATCTGAGGAAATAATTATCTGTGAGCTTTTATCTATTAAACTGTTAAATGTATGAAAAAACTCTTCTTGTAAACTTTCTTTACCGCTAATAAATTGAATATCGTCTATGATAAAAACTGAAGATTTCCTAAAAAAATCTTTAAAGTTAACCATATCATTCTTTTTAATTGATTTTATAAAATGATACATAAATCGTTCTGCAGATATGAACATGACATTATTATTGTCTTGAAGCTGTAATCCAATTGCATTTAAAAGATGTGTTTTTCCAAGACCTACTCCAGCACATATATATAGTGGGTTATATCTTGATAAGTGTTCACATACTTTTTTTGAGTAAGACAAAGCTATGTCATTACTTTTGCCTTCAATGAAGTTTTCAAAACTTAAATTGGAATTTAGCCTATTATAATTTAATATTGAATCTTTAATCTCTGTAACTTTATTAAGTTCCTCAATCTTTAAAAGTTCTCGATTTTGGCTGTTTTCTTCAATAATCTTAAATTCAATGCGACTTAGACTTAATTTAAAACTTTTTACTTGCTCAAGAATTTTGTCTAAATATCTAGATACAATCCAATCTCTAAAAAATCTAGTTGGAACTCCTAGCACTAAATAATCATTATACTCCTTAACCAATGTTATTTTTTGAAGCCAACTATTATAAATCTCAGTTCCGAATGTGTCTTTAAATGAATTTAGAACATCTTCCCAATTTAAAGTTTTTTCTTCCTCTGAGATAAAAACATTTTGTTTTTTGATATTTTTGTCCATGTAATTAAAACTTAAAGAAATTCCTTTAAACGCTTTTTGATAAACTTTTGCAACTATGTAGAGGTTGTAATTAAAAAAAAAAAATTGACTTAGGTTGTATCTCTCGCAAAAATGGAAATTTAAATTACAACTTTTAAAAGAAACTAGATTTGGTTTAGAAAAACTAAATATAGATAAAATTAAAAAATTTTATCAACTTTAAATGTTTCACAAAGAAATTAATTTTTTTGAAGTCCTAGAAATTTTTCTTGATACAGTTTTTTTTTTTATTACTCCAGATTTAGCAACCTGCATTAGAATTGATTGAAATTTTGAAAAATATTCTTTTGATTTTGCTTTATCTTTGCTTTTAAGAAGAGCTTCCATATTTTTAATAGCGTTTTTATACTTACTTTTCCGTATCCTGTTGATTTGAGTTTGACTTTTTACTCTTCTTACTTTTCTAATGGCTGATTTAGTATTAGGCATTTTTTTTAGACTGTATATATGTCAGTATAATAAGGGTCAACTCTAATGTTGGCATTGAGGACAGTAAAAAGAGGCTCGATTAGAAATTGTTATTTTTTTTATCGGAGTTTTACAATCAGGGTTAGAACAATTTTCATTTTTTCTGCCGTATACCTTAAAATATTGCTGGAATGAACCTGTTTTTCCATTTTCACTAGAAAAATCTTTTATTGAGGAGCCTCCTTCTCTAATAGATATTTTTAAAATTTTTTTAGTGTTTTTTATAATTTTAGCAATTTCAAAATCTCTCAATTTTTTTATGTTTTTTGTTGGTCTTACGCCACTATAGTAAAGTATCTCGTTAACATAAATATTACCTAGTCCAGAAATAAATTTTTGATCCATCATTATATTTTTAATTGAGCGGTTTTTACCATAAATATAACTTTTAAAATATTTTATATTATAGTTTTTTTCTAAGGGCTCTGGCCCAAGTTTTTTTAAATGTGGGTTATCATTAAGATTTAATGACTTATAAATTTTGATAAATCCAAATTTTCTTATATCATTGTAAATTAGTTTTTGATTATTTTGTAAATAAAAGATCAACCTATCATGAGCTCGATCTTTTTTTTTATTTAAGGAGTAGTAAAAACTTGTTTTAATTTTTTTTTGATCTTTATCTACAAAAAAGAATTTTCCTGTCATTCCTAGATGAGCCATCATAAAAATGTTTGTTCCGATATCAAAAATTAGAAATTTGGATCTTCTACGAATCCTTTTAATTTTCTTTCCAACTAGTTTAAGAGTTTCACTTTTATTGATCTTATATCTCAAATTGCCATCACAGATCTGCACTCTTTTAATTGCTAAATTTAGGATTTTTTTATTTAAAGACCTTTTAACAACTTCAACTTCTGGTAATTCTGGCATATAATTATTGTATGAAAAGCTCTGAAGAAAATAAAGAAAAATTGGTGAATTCTGTTTTTTCAAAAGTTCATAAAAGATATGATTTTATGAACGATATAATGTCTTTTGGAGTTCATCGTATTTGGAAAGAAAAATTCATAGACTGGATGAATCCTCAACCAAACACTAAATTAATTGATGTGGCATCTGGAACTGGTGATATAGCTAAACTTTATTTAGATAAGTTAAGTATTACCGGAAAAGTAACATGTGTTGAGCCTAATTCAGAAATGATGAAGCAAGGTCAAATTAAACTAAAAAATTTGGATAATATTTACTGGGTGAATTCAAGTGCTGAAAAAATTCCAATCAAAAATGATGTATTTGATTATTATTCAATAAGTTTTGGGATTAGAAATGTCACTGATATTAATTTAACTCTGAAGGAAGCATATAGAGTTCTAAAAACGGGTGGTCATTTTATGTGTTTAGAATTTTCAAAAATTGATAATGAAATGATAAAGTTTATTTACAAACAATATTCTAAAGCAATACCATTAATAGGAGAGGTAATAGTTGGGTCTGCTGAACCCTATGAATATTTAACAGAAAGTATTGATAAATTTTATAGTCAAGAAGAACTCAAAAAAATTTTACAAAAACAAGGTTTTGAAAAAGTAGAATATAGAAATTTAACGAATGGTATTGCGGCAATTCACTCAGGTTGGAAAATTTAGATGTTAAAAAGAGTTTTTAAATTATTCCAAATAGCTAGAAAATTTTCTACCTCTGGAGCAGTAGCCACAATAAATGAGATACATCAATTACCAACAGCTATAAATTTATTTTTTAATTGTATTTCGATTGGCTCAAGTGGCTCAAGTTCAACTCTTCACGATAATAATAAATCCTCAGGCGAGAAACTTTGTGTTGCCCTGCAGGGGATGGGAACTACTTTTATAAAATTAGGTCAGTTTCTAGCCACGAGGCCAGATATCATTGGAGAGGAACTCTCAAAATCTCTAGAAAAGTTACAGGACAAAGTTCCTGCTTTTGATCTGCACGATGCAAAAAAAATAATTAAAAAAGAAATCGGAGAGAATTATTTTAAAGATATTCAGGATTTAAGCGAGCCTATAGCAGCAGCATCTATAGCTCAGGTACATCTAGCTAAAATTAAGCATAAAGAGCAACAAAAACAAGTTGCAATTAAAATATTAAGACCTGATATAGAAAAATTATTTAATGAAGAATTAGATGCCTTAATGTTATTTGCTTATATAGTGGAAAGTACTATTACAAAAGCAAAGAGATTAAAATTAGTTGAGGTTGTCCATTTGTTGAGAGAAATAACTAATATAGAGATGGATTTAAGATTTGAGGCTGCAGCAGCTAATGAGCTTTACGAAAATACAAAAAATGACCAAGGATTTATCGTACCAAAGATTTATTGGAATTATACAACTAAAAAAATATTAACCTTAGACAAAGTCGAAGGTGTTTCTATACGTGAAATACAAAAAATTAATAATCTAGGAGTGGATCTTAAGAAACTAGCAGAAAACTTAATACAATTATTTTTAATACAGGCTGTACGAGATGGTTTTTTCCATGGTGATATGCATCAAGGAAATTTATTTGTAGATCAAAAAGGAAATATAATTCCAGTAGATTTTGGTATTATGGGACGCTTAGATAAAAATAATAGAAAATTTTTGGCTGAAATTTTATATGGTTTTATTAAAAGAGATTATGTTAAAGTTGCTGAAGTCCATTTTCAGGCTGGTCTTGTGCCTAAATATACTTCAAAAGAAGAATTTGCTCAGGCCTTAAGATCTGTTGGAGAACCTATTTTTGGACAGTCAATTAAAGATATTTCAGGTGGAAATCTATTGGCTCAATTATTTGAGATCACAGAGAAGTTTAATATGCCTACTCAACCCCCGCTCCTATTATTACAAAAAACAATGGTAGTGGTTGAAGGGGTTGCAAGAAGACTTTATCCCGAAACAAATATTTGGGAGGTGTCTAGGCCGGTTCTAGAAGATTGGCTAAAAAATGTTAAAAGTCCAAAATCTACGATAAATAAAGCAATCGATACATCATCAGAAATTTTAAAAAGAATACCTGATCTCCCAAAATTAATGGATAGAGCTGATTATGCTCTTAAGCTAATGGCTGATGGGAATTTTAATTTAGCTAATGGAGCAAATAAAAATTTAGAATTAGAGCAAATGAAGATTAAAAACTTTAGAAATAATATAATTATTAGTTTTTTTGGTGTTGTAATTGTCATTCTATTAGTATTTTAATTAAATATGATTTTGAAAAATAAAAAAATCCTAATAATTATTGGTGGAGGTATCGCAGCCTATAAGTCTTTAGATTTGATAAGATTGTTTAAAAAAAATGGCAATGAAGTAAAAACTATACTAACTAAAAGTGGTAAAGAGTTTGTCACTCCTCTATCTGTTTCTACTCTAACGAAAAGTAAAACTTTTGAGAATATTTTTGACAAAGATTCTGAGGTGGAAATAGATCATATCTCATTGTCTAGATGGGCTGACTTAATAATTGTATTGCCTACAACTGCAAACTTTATGACAAAGTTAAGCCTTGGAAAAGCGGAAGATTTAGCGACAACAGTAATTTTAGCATCAAATAAAGATATTTTATTAGTACCTGCTATGAATGTGAGAATGTGGATACACAAAGCAACACAACAAAATGTAAAAATTTTAAAAGATTATGGTTATCTTTTTATAGGACCAGAAAAAGGTGAGATGGCATGTGGAGAATATGGTGAGGGAAAAATGTCGAGTCCAAGACAAATTTACTCCTTTATTGAAAAATACTTTAATAAAAAAAATATTGTCAAAAGTAAAAATTTAAAAGCCTTAGTAACAGCTGGACCAACAAGGGAGTACTTGGATCCGGTGAGGTATATTTCGAATGAGTCAAGTGGTAAGCAGGGATTTGAAATAGCTGAAGCATTAAGTCGGTTAGGTATTAAGACAACTTTAATTACGGGACCCTCAAATCTTTCTTCTGGAAAGGATATTAAAACCAAAAAAATAATCACAGCAAATGAGATGTATGAAGCAGTGAAAAAATGTTTACCAGTTGATATTGCAGTATGTGCAGCTGCAGTAGCAGACTTTAAGCCAATTAAAAAAAGTAAGATCAAAATTAAAAAAAACAATGTGAGTTTAAAATCAATTGAGTTAGAGAGAAATAGGGATATTGTAGAATTTCTAGGTAAAAACAATAAACACCGTCCAAGCTTAGTAATAGGTTTTGCAGCTGAAACTGAAAATTTAGATAAAAATGCATTTTCTAAATTAAGACAAAAAAATTGTGATCTTATAGTTGTAAATGATGTTTCCAAAAAAGATAGCGGTCTTAATTCAGAATATAATAGAGTTTCGATAATTGATAATTCAGGAAAGATAAAAGTTATAAAAAAAAATAAAAAAAGTTTTATAGCCAATGTAATAGCGGAAATAGTCTTAGATAAACTCTTAATTAATGACAGAAATTTTAATTAAAAGACTATCAAAAAATATTGAGCTACCTAAATACGAGACAAATGGTTCATCAGGAATGGACCTTTCAGCTAATATCGAAAAGCAGATAAATATAGAGCCAGGAAAAACATCAATAATTCCAACTGGTATATCAGTGTCTATACCTAAAAATTTTGAAATACAAATTAGATCAAGATCAGGATTAGCTGCTAAAAATCAGATATCAGTTCTTAATTCACCCGGGACAATAGACGCCGATTATAGAGGTGAATTAAAAGTGATATTAATAAATTTGAGTAATAAAACTTTTGTTGTTGATAGAGGCACTCGTATTGCTCAAATGGTATTATGCCCTATAGTTAAAGCTAAGTTTAAGGAAGTAGATAGACTAGACAATACAGACAGAGGTGCTGGTGGCTTTGGATCTACTGGGTCAAAATAATATATGCAAATTGGATTGAATGATTTTAAAAGGTTTGAAAAACAAATAATTCTTAAAAATGTTGGAGTAGCTGGGCAAAAAAAAATACTTAACGCTAAAGTATTAATAATCGGCATTGGAGGTTTGGGTTGCCCACTTTTAACATATTTAGCTGCATCTGGGGTGGGAACGATAGGAATTGCAGACCCAGATAAAGTTGAAATAAGTAATTTAAATAGGCAAACGTTATTTTCTACTAACGATATAGGCAAGTACAAAGTCACGCAGGCTAAATTAAGTATTAATAGAATTAATAAAAAAATTAGAATCAAAATATTCAAAAAAAAAATAACATCTAAGAATATAAAATCAGTAATCAAAGATTTTGATATAATTTGCGACGGAACAGACAACTTTGAGACTAGATACTTGATTAATGATGAATGTAAAAAATTGAAAAAAATACTCATCTCTGCAGCGATCAGTAAATTTGACGGTCATTTATACAAGTTTAATTTTAAAAAAAAGG
>MDTB01052307.1_pt1 | contig 11168 bp, 11 predicted proteins | sample 811161 | NCBI WGS metagenome assembly MDTB01 (sample SAMN05326650, study PRJNA326480) | marine metagenome | isolation source: seawater | place: Mediterranean Sea | collected 2009
AAACTGGTTGGGACATATAAATATTTGCGTTTAAACGCTTCAGTAGTTCCAGTATTTCTTAGCGATTGAATTCGTTCGGATGTTCTATTAATCACTCTTGGGTGGGATTTTAAATTCTCTTTCTTTTCTTGGCCGTAATCAATAAATGTTGAACAAAACCATTGTTCTCCATAAATAAAAATAGGCTCATCAAACAATCTTATACTTGCATGTCCATGACCAAAAGAGTACACTTTTTGGCTATGTTTCAAAAAATTTGCTGCATTAATTCTGGATTGAATTTTTGTAGTAGTGCCTGTAAGAAGGATTCCTTTTTTATCAACTGTTTTTTTGGAGGTATTTATAAACTGTTTACAATAATTGAAAAAACAATCCAAATGATCTAGTGTTAATGGTAAATTTAATTTCTGATTGACCTGTTTTAAGAGTTGGTGAAATTCTTCTATCTCGTATTGATTAAAATCAATTTGTTGTTTTTTTATAAACCTAATTTTAAATTTATGTGCATGTTTTATTAAAGCCTTTTTTTCTTCCCGTCTCAAAGTCGAACCGATCCATACTGTTTTTTTTGACCAAAAATTAAGCTTAAAAAAAAATCCTAATAATGATACGTTGTTTATTGTTTTATTCCTTGACAAATGCATTTTCGGCTCTTTGATAAAAGTGGCATTTACAAAAGGTAATTCAGCTTTTTCACTGTCATTTTGATTTGTGATTTGACTAATATAGGTCGAGGTAAAAAAGCATAGCAACTCATGAAAAAATAGTTTGCATAAATTAGGAGTTTCTTGCTTGTCATTTTCAACTGTATACGCATTGAGTACATCAATACAGTAAAAACCAAACGTATTGATTAATTCTTGATTTTGATGGTGTTGTTGAAAAGTTAACATAAACTAATCATTAACTATTTTTTCGATTGCATCCAAAACATCTTTCATATCTTCCATTGTATTGGGCAATCGAATGTGCTCACTTATTATCATTTCTATAAAATGTAGGCGTTCTGCATTACGACAACTTCCGGCTGAATAATCCATGTTTAAATTCTTGTTTTCAACAGCATTAAATGGGTATCCGTGTTTAAAAAGTTGCTTTTCCTGATAAAGAGGTTGGAAATACAATGGCTTAACATATCCTTGAAAAAAAAGAAATCCTTCTGCATTTAAAACCTTGATAAATTCTTCTCTGATTAAATTACATTTTTCAGAGATAAAACGCATTGGAAACACATAATAGGTAGGTTTACATTTCGTTTTTTGGTCACAGTTACAATGGCTACATTCTGGTCGTCCAATCAAAGGCTGAATAAAGTCGTATTGAGCTAACCCATTGGCCAAAAATTCAACCATTCTAATTCGCTCAGTATTGAGCTCATTTAATTTTCTTAATTGAACAGAAGCTACTGCAGCAAGAATCTCCGTCATTCGATAATTATAGCCTGCAATATTTGTGATGTTTTTATGTCCTGCTGGACCAACAACTGCCTCCCCGTGATTTCTAATTAGTTTTAATCGATAGGCAAGCTCATCGTTATTTGTGACACAAACAGCTCCTTCTCCTGTCTGAATGGTTTTATTCACGTTAAGACTAAATACGCCAATATCTCCAATGGCTCCTACAGCTTGACCTTTATAATAACACCCGTGTGCTTGAGCACAATCTTCAATTACTTTGATTCCAAATTCCTTAGCGATAAGCATGATTTCATCCATTTTTGCTGGAATACCAAATTGATGAACAACAAGAATTGCTTTTGTGTTTTTTGAAATCCTTTCGCGGATAGAATTTGGATCCAAACAGCCTGTTTCAAGCTCTACATCAGCAAATACTGGTATTGCACCATATATTAAGGGAGCAAGTGCACAAGCTGTCATCGTATAAGGAGATACAATTACCTCATCTCCATACCCTATTCCAAGTGCTCCAATAGCAGCGAATAAGCCTGAGGTAGCACTATTCATTGAAATTGAATGGGCTACATTATAGTAAGCACACCACTCTTTTTCAAAGGTTTGTATAAAAGGGCCTCCTTCAAAAGAAAAAGGATAGTCTGGTGTATGAGAGCCTTCAAATAAAGACAAATATCCTGAATCAAAAACCCGCATTACTGCCTGCTTTTCTTCTTCTCCCGTAGTAAAGTTATCCAACCATTTTTTCTCTAAATTTCTGTATGGAGTGCCTCCATTAATAGCTAGATGGTCTTTTTTTAAGTCAATTTTCATAATACGGGAATAGTTTTAAATACGTTTTCATGGTCATATCTATATTGGTTAATGAATACTCATTAAGCGATTTTTTATTTTGAAAATAATTTTCCACAACTTCTACAAGGGATTGCATGTTGGATTTTTTCTTTTCTCCCAGAGAGAGATTCATTGGCTCAAGGATATTTTCATTTAAATAATTAATTTGTTTCTTTTCGATGGTTAGACGGTTTTCAAAATCTTGAAAATGTATTCTTCCTTTTGTGAACTTAAAATCCATTTCAAAAAGCTGATAATTATCTTCTGGATTTTCATGAATATTAACCACAAAGTTGTTGCCAAATTTAATTTTAACGTCTGTCCATTGGACTTCTGCTAGGTCAACTTTGGAGGAACTTATTTCTGTTGAAAGTCCTTGCATTTTTTTGTCCATTAGATAAACCAACGTATCCACTAAATGAATCCCATTTTTTTTCCAACTGCCATAAGTATAAAAGTCGACACGATATAAATCTCCAAAGATATTGCGCTGGATTTCCTTTTTAAGTTGATTAACTCGCTGATCAAAACGTCTAGAATGGTTTACAATCACCTCAACCTTTTTTTCTTTTGCTACTGCTTTTAAATGTTTAAATTCATTCCATTGAAAGCAAATTGGTTTTTCTACAATGATTAGCCTTGGTGGATTTACCAGGGAAAGAAGTTGAGAAACGATAGGGAAATGAGTAGCGTCTGGAGTTGCCACAATAACAAATGACGGAACTTCTTTTACTATTAATTTATCAATAGAAGACTCATACTGTGGAATGTTAAATGTTTCTGCTAATGAAGATGCTTTTTTAATATCAATATCTACACAGCCAACTAATTCTAGTGTGTTATTTCTGTCAATTGCTGAGGCATAACTATAGATTTCTTTAGATGCCGCTTTTGAATCTGGAGTGTCGTAAAATCCTCCTATTTTACCACATCCGATCAAAATTCCTTTTAGTTTTTTCTGAATTCTTTCCATCTTCTATGTACAGCTGAGTTTAATTGAATAATTTCTGGCTTGGCGTTGGCTAATTCGATTAGGTTTTGCATTGTAAATGCTTCACCATATTGGTCAACGACAAGTGTTATCAATGCAGATAGCATTTTAAAATCGTCCTCTGTATCAATTTCAAAATAAAATTCGGGATAATGCAGGGCTGGTGGGGCTTCTAAATTTACTAGCTTAAACTCATTTATTTTATGAATATTTGGCCCCGTGTGTTCGCGAAGAGGATCATCTTTGTCTGTTGTTTTTTGTGCTATTTCAAGGCAAAATGACTTATAAGCAGTCACTTCTAAACCGGGAGGGTAGGTTGTTTTCAGAGCTGTTGAGACATAGTCTACTTTTTCATAATTTTTGAATAAATAACCTATTGTCTGATCTATTAAATAGGGATCTACAAATGGTGAATCTCCATAAAATTCTAAATGGATATCCGCATTTGATCCTTGCATTGCATCGCAAACACGAGCTAAAACATCATGTTCGCTTCCTCTATAACAACTGACTCCTAAACGATAGGCTTCTTTTTCTAATACATCATCTTGAGATTCAGTGGTAGTTGCCACAACGATTTCATCGATCAAAAGACTTCTTTTTAGTCGTAAAATTTGCCATTCAAGAATTGACTTTCCTGCAATTATTTTGAGGGCTTTACCGGGTAATCTTGAAGAACCCATTCGAACTTGTATCGTGGCTACTATTTTCAGTGGTAGAGTTTAATTTGAGCTAGTATTCTTTTTAAAGAATCTTTAAATTCAGGGTAATTAATTTTAAAGTTAAGATGTTTTTTTTGGCTCATCAACTCAATAAGCTCAATGTCTTTTAACGGATAGGTCATTCCCAATTGGTTTCCCACAAACTCTTTTTTTGCGTTGGGACAATAGCTGTATACTTTTCTTCCTAGTAGAGCCAATTCTAACAGCAATATAGAATTCATCCCAACATAACATGACTCTGCAGGTAAATCTTCTTTATCAATATTTAAAAGTCTTACATTATTGATTTCTGATAGATAGGCCTGATATTTCTCTTTAGACTCACTAGGGTGCGGTTTAATATATAAAACTAAATCGGTAGGTTTGTTTTCCAATAAGTGATCTAAAACTTCAAACTCATCATATCCGTATAAAGGTTTAAGATCAATTTCTTCCGATTTCATTTCCTCAGAAATAAAAATCACTTCATCAAAATAGATGTTAGAATTTCTATTGATTGGTTTAATTTTTTCTAAGACAGGGTTTCCAACCACCTTTATCAACTGCTCTTTAACATTCATTTCTTGAAATACTTCCTTTGACCATTTATCAATAACCCAAATTTGATCTGGAAATACTATTTTATTAAAATTTTGAATTCTCAGATCAAAATTTGTCCAATGATCAATGGCTAAAATTGAGGTGATAGACTTTTGGTTTGCCCAATCAATAAAAATAAATTCAGCGGCATTGTTGGATAATGTACTTCCGCAAATGATAAGGCGTACTTTATCATTACAAAGGCTGTTATTAAAATCTGTACTTGGAAGATTATAGCTTTCAAATGTGGGTTTAGATCTTTCTGTTGAAACACATACAAAAGGAGTTTTAATCTTACTTGCTATGATAGACAAATACGCAGCAGGACCAGCATCTGAAGCACAAAAAATTATCATTATTTATAATTATCTATGAGGCTTTCAACCAGCCTTGAATCAAGTTATAAGTTTGATTATTAATCACAAAACGATCTGGAAAAGTTATTTTAGGGGTCATCCCTAGCTTTTCCATTACTTTTATCATTCCCAAATTACAAGAGGCTGTTCCACAGCTAATTAAATTTAATTTTTCTTTTTCAAATAAATATGGCAAAATGCCTTTTATTGAATGATAAGCTGTTCCTTTACCCCAAAATTCTTTCTCTCCAATAAGGATACTTATGTCTCCGTACGCATTATTTCTATCAATAAATACGCCAATATTTCCTAGGTGTTTAATGGTTTTATTTAGATTTTTAAATTCTATGGCTAGAAACAAATTGTCACTTCTTTTTTGTTGATTAAAGTAGGAAGTACAACTTTTAATAGTATGCTTTTTGTGTCTTTGCTCTGAAAATTGAACAACTTCAGGGTCATTTAACCACCCTACATATTGGGAAGTTAAATGTTGTTTCTCAAAAGAAACAATTCGTAAAGTTTCATTTTCAAAGAAAGCGCTATTCATTAGTTTTTGCATTAATCATTTCCCATTGCAATAGTTCATCTTCTTTAATATCTACAAGTAGTTTTTTACCAATTACTAAGTCAATATCTTTAGGACTTATTTCACTACCTGGGCGTTTAAATGTTAAATGTTCTTGATTTAGTATTGTCCCTGCTTTTAATGCTTTAGTGGTTACTAAGCTTCTTCTTGCATTCAAAATAGCTTTATGTTGACTCGTAAGGTTATCAAAATCATCCGACTTATGCAATTGATCCAACAAATTCATTGTCGAAGTAAATTGTTTTAAATCGTTAACATCCATAGCGTGATAATGATCATTGCCCGGCAACGTTTTATCGAAGGTAAAATGCTTCTCTATAATTTTAGCTCCTAATAATGCGGCTGAAACGCAGGGAATCATTCCTTGAGGTAGCGTGTGATCGGAATAACCTATTAAATGGTTTGGGAAATGTTCTTTAAGTTCTTTTATCTTTTTCAATCGTGCATGCTCATTAGGCGTTGGATAATTCAATACACAGTGTAAAAGGCTTAAGTGAATTTTATAGGGAGCTATCCAAGAAACTGCTTCTTTAATCTCCTTAAGTGTACTTGCTCCAGTTGATAAAATTATCGGCTTCCCAAACTTACAAATGTGTTCAATAAGTGGTTTATTGGTTAAATCGGATGATGATATTTTGAAAACATTCATCATATCGTTTAAAAAATTAGCAGAAGTAATATCAAAAGGAGTAGACATAAATTCAATACCTACATGGTCACAATAGCGCTTCAATTCATCAAATTCACTTTTCCAAAAACTATCGTATTTTTTAAAAAATTCAAATTGGCTAGCCTTAGGCTCCTTGGTTTGATCCCAGTAGGCTGGAGAATTTTTAGAGGCAAGAGTTTCTGCCTTATAGGATTGGAATTTAACTGCGTTAGATCCCCCTGCTTTGGCCTGATCAATCATTTGTTTGGCCCTCTCCATTGAACCTTCGTGATTTACCCCTATTTCCGCAATAATAAACGGCATTAACAGTTCAGGTTTACTCGATAGATATTTTATATAATTCATTGTATTAATCCCTTGAAATTAAATTATTTTTTTGGACAACTGCAATGTATTTTTTATTGTGACTATTAGACTTTGCAATACGTTTTAAGTAAAGGTCATATCTTATTATACCTCTTTTTTCTAAGTTTTGTAAAGTCTCATAACTTTCATTTGAGGTGTATTTCCTGTTTGATTTAGAGGTTAATATATCGTCAACCAATAACTTCCCAGTATCATTTAATAGCTTGAGGCTTGATATTATATCAAATGTCACTTGTGGATTCTTATGATCTCCATCTACCCAAATTAGATCGAAACTTTTTTTTGCATAAAATTTATCCAAAAGGAAAAAACTATCCATTTCTAAAAAGGTTATATTTTCCATTTTAAGTATTAAGTCCCTTTTCTCTACAAAGTCTTTTTTAATATTTCTACTGTAACTACTTGTGAACTCTTCTTGATCACTTTTTAAATCTATCGTTAGAATATTATTTGTAAAGTAAGAGGATAGGTGACTTGTGAATTTTGCATCAAAAGTTCCTATTTCAAGAAAATTCTTGTATTTATTTGTTTGACAAATAAGATAAAATAAAATGTAATGCCAAGATATGTTTCTATCCTTAATATCAATATTATGTGCATTCAATTTCTTTTCAAAATCTTCAATTAATAAATTGTTTTTCTGAAGTCTTTCAAGATTAAAATCAAAATCTACTTGAAGATCATAATCAGAATAAAATGACTCTTTAATTTTATAATATAATTTTGTTAATCTCCTTTGAATTTTATGCATCATAATGACGATTTACTTTTTTTGAAAATATAATTATAAGACTCTTTTTTTTTACTAGTTGATTTTTTCATATCCAAATAAAAGCCTTTTGATTTTAATAACGCCTCATAATGTTTTGAATCCCCTGTAATCTCAACCAAAATACTTTTTAATCTTGAGTCTTGAAAGTATTCACCAAGCCCTTCTAGAATTTGATATTCAATACCGTCCACATCAATTTTAATATGAGTAGGAAAAACATTTGCTTTTTTGATAAATGATGATAAACTCTCAACAATAATTTGTTGCTTTTGAATTACTTCAAAAACGTTATTGTTATGGTCCTTATTTCTGTTCAATTGAGAAGTTGAACTTCCTGGGTTTGATTTATAATGATTAAATGATCCAAGCCCAGGATTTTTGTCAAATGCGAGACAGTAGGCTTTTATATTGCTGAACTTATTTAATTGAATATTCATATTTAGATTAGCATAATTTTGGTAATGGGGTTCAAAGGCAAATACTGAACTAATTTTTGGAGATGAATATAAAGAGTACACGCCAATATTAGCTCCTATATCAAAGAAGATGTCTTCCGGTTGAAACCCGTCAATCCACTGTAAAGTATCTACTTCCTTTTCTTCAAAAGTAACCGCTCTTAAATAGCATTCATAGTGATTAATGATCGAATAGAAGTGCTTATTATAGTATATTTGATTCGTGAAATTTTTAATAAAAAAGTAATTAATTGGTTGAAGACTACTTGTTTTCTTTAAAAATTTGATGATAAAAAGAGGTAATTGGTTGTTCATTTATGTGTATGTGTTTTTGTAATATTTCGTCATATTCTACTTCTCTATCTTCGTCTACTCTTTGTAACATTTCCTCCACCTTATCTAAGGTTTCATTTTCGTTCATCGTACGGTTAAGTATTTCATAATCATCATAAATCGTTTGATTGGAATGCAAATAAGCTGGGTTAATGATTACATTATTTTGTAAAATCCCTTCAAAAATAATGCTGGAGCCAAAACAAATAATTATATCGTTGTTTCTTATGGATTGGCCTGACAAAGTATTTCTTGAAAGCATATATTCCTTGTACTTTTTATAATCCAAGTTTCCCGAACCTCGGGTATGCAAACTTATTTTAAAATCATTGGGTGAATATTTTTCAATAAGTTTATTGATTAGTGATAAAGTCTTTTCTTTATTTACATTATAGGACCAATGTGGGGTAAAGAATATTATTTTTGTTTTTTCTTTAGTCTCATTAAAATGGTATTTCATTAATTGATAATGCCAAAGTTTGGAAAATCTCATATTTCCATTAATGCGGCAGATCTCCTTTTTCAGCCCTTTTTTTATAAAAATATCGCGTTGAATAGCATTATTTAGATAATAAACATTAATCCGGTTTCTCTTTTTAAAAGATTTAATATTTTTTTCCTTTTTTGTTTTTTCGTTGAACTGATCATTGGTGTATATAAAATACCCATGGGGTAAAGCATATATTTTTATTCTTTTTAAAAGCGCTGCTAAAAATAATTGCCCCTTAATTTCCATAAATCTTGGCGAAAACCAATCAAATATTATTCTCTGCACATTATGACAACTTAGAAACCTATAAAATGAAATGAAATTCCAGTTTAGATATTTTTCTATTTTATTTGATGACATAATCCCGTAAAAAGGTATATCGTAAGTCTTTATCAATCTATTCAAAATTGGAAAATCTTGAATGTCTTGTTTTCCAAACCAAAATACAATGACTTGATCACCATTTTTTGCGCTATACCAAAGTAATGGAGCAATATGGTCAATGTCATTAAATGACTTAAAACAAAATATGCTGGACTTTTTCATTGTTGTAGATTAAAATATAATGAAATGCAAAAAAAAGAATTAGCAGAAGGGCTTTTTTGATAGAAAATATTTTACTGTAAATGAGGAATTGTTTGGAGTAAAAAAAGAAGTATTCAGCAATTAAAAAGTATAATAATAAATAAGAGAAGTTTTTGGGTGTGAAAAAATAACATAGTAAGGATAAGATGATTACTTTTAAAAAAAAAATGAAGAAGACTTCATAAAAAAGATCAATCCCTTTAGAAAGTAACAAATATCCTGAAATTGAACCCAAAGCATAGATCGGTATTAACCAACTAAGAATTAGAAAAGTATCTCCAATTCCTTTAAAATTTTGTAAAAATTCTAGTTCTATCCAAAAGATTATTTGCTGACTTAAATACACCAATCCTATCGATCCAAAATAAAATAAAAGTGAGGGGTATATTACATATCTTTTAATTATGGATTTATCAATTGACTTAAGAGATTCTTTAACCCTTATGGAAATTGGTTTAAATAACTCATCTAGAAGAGATGTACCTGCTTTAATAATAAATATGCAAGAAGCAAAAAGACCTAGTTCAAGCAAGGTAAAATAGTGGGTAATAAGAAAACGTTCGAAGAAAACCCAAAAACCATATAAAAAAGAAATTCCAGAAAATAAAAAGCCAAATTTTAATTGATTTAGTGCATTTCCTAGGGAAAAAGAAATTTTGAAAGGGTAAAAATAATAAAGAATAAAAAACAAACCCACCAAAATCAAGGGTTTTACAACTAATGGTGAATAAATCCCAAAAGCTACAACTGTGGATATAACGACGACATTAGTTATAAAGTTTGTAACCAAATTTACCTGTGACAATAATTTGAATTTCTTATTAACTATTATTTCCAATTTGATCATTTTCAACCCTTTTAATGCTAAAAATGCTAAAGCTCCAAAAATAATACCTGTTTTAACTACATCACTTTTATTGATTTTTATAGCAACAATAATTAAAATAAGTGCCGTTATTACAGAAATTATAATATCCGCTCCAAAAGCAACCTCTTTATTTTTTTCTGCTTTTGCTTTGTCCGATAAAAAATCAACATTATACTCCCTTTGAACATTGTTAAGCAGACCAATATCAGCATACTTTGATAAAGAGATGATTTGGTTTATAATATCAATTAATCCATAATCACTTGGACTAAAAACCTTTAAAAAAACACTTCCTCTTAATAAATCTAAAACTTTAGTTACTAGAGCAACACCAGATAGTGTGAAACCTTCTAACAATAATTTCAATGGTTTTTTGGAGGTCTTCATTTGGTGGTTTGAAGAGGATTATTTTTTATTACTATAGTTGTCATATTTTTTCATCATTAGATCGTTATTGGTCATGTTATTTTCATGTTGACGGTAACGATAAAATGGAAATTTTAAATGCTCAATTAAATATTTTTTTGAAAAACGAATCATGAGTTCTCGCTCTTCATTCCAAAGTTGCTTTTCATCGTATAATCCAATTTCAATTAACTGTTCTATTCGAAACATAATACCGCATCCAATTGGATTTTCAATATGGGAATGCCTTTTTAGGATATTTTCTTTATCATCTACTTCAAAATAATCACAGCAAACCGCGTCTATATCACTATTCATTTTTAAGTAAAGACTTAGAACATTTAGATATTCATTATGCACGTAATCATCTGAATCTAAGCGAATTATAAAACGTCCATTGGCTGCTTTAATACCTGTATTCAAAGCCGCAGGTAAACCTTTATTTACCTTGTTCTTTATTAAATTAATTTGATCAAAATATTTATTTAGGATTTTTAAAGTATTATCCTGAGAAAAATCATCTATTACGATAATTTCATATTCCGATAACGGTAAAGATTGGTCTAATATTGACCGTATACATCTTCCAATAAAACGCTCTTGGTTAAATACCGGAATAATAACACTTATTTGTTTATTATATTTTGAAGACATCTTTAATACAATTATAAATTTTTACTGTTGATTCTTTATTGAAATTTATTGTAATAGGTAGAGATACTGCTTTTTCGATAATTTCTTTTG
>MDTB01092490.1_pt1 | contig 11168 bp, 13 predicted proteins | sample 811161 | NCBI WGS metagenome assembly MDTB01 (sample SAMN05326650, study PRJNA326480) | marine metagenome | isolation source: seawater | place: Mediterranean Sea | collected 2009
CTGGCTATTTATAGCGCCAGCACTGATTATTTTTCTAAGAGAATTTATAATATCTGGCTTTCGTGAATATATGTCTAAAGAGGGTATTGTAATAAACGTATCCGCGTTGGCAAAATGGAAAACAACGCTGCAACTAGCAGCTGTTGGACTTATAATTCTATCCATGATTTTCGCTGAAAACGCTTTTCTTGCCTATGCAAGTAATGCCACATTGTGGTTAAGCGCAGTTGTTACCATACAAACAGCCTATGATTATCTTAAATTGGGTTTATCTAAACTTAAACAATAATGGATTAACTTTAGTGGAAATATATTATCGCCTACACAACCTAATTTTTTTCTACGGATTTGTGACATTCGTATAGGCTTCAACAAGGATTCTGCTTGCTGTATCTGGTCTGAAATTATAATCACTAATTTTTGAAATTGGAGTAATTTCAGCTGCTGTTCCGGTAAGAAAGGCCTCTTTTGCATCCTTTAATTCGTCTGGCAGTATGTGCCTTTCAACCACCTCTAAGCCTGCTTTCTTTGTAAGTTCTATAACTGTTCTTCTTGTTATCCCGTCTAAAAAACAATCTGCTTTTGGAGTATGAATTTTTCCGTCACTCATTAGGAAAAATATGTTTGCCCCTGTTGCCTCTGCAACATAACCACGATAATCGAGCATTAACGCGTCCTGAAATCCTTTTCTCTCAGCTGCATGTTTGGCGAGTGTGCAAATCATATAAAGTCCGGCAGCTTTTGCCTGAACTGGCGCAGATTCTGGCGATGGCCTGCGCCAATCTGCAATATCTAACGTAATACCCTTCATCTTTGTTTCTTGATCAAAGTAGCTTGGCCATTGCCATGCCGCTACACCAACATGAGTTGTTGTTTCCTGAGCCGAGATTGCCATCATCTCAGAGCCCCGCCAACAAAATGGGCGTAAATATCCATCAGAAATTTTATTGGCATCTAAAACTTGATATTTTATTTTTTCCATTTCCCCATCTGACATTGGCAAATCAAAATCAAGAAAATTACATGACGCCCTGAGCCTTGCCGTATGTTCAGCAGATTTAAAAATTTTTCCGTTATATGAGCGCTCACCCTCAAAAACTGAAGAGGCGTAATGCAAACCGTGACATAAGGTATGTGTTTTTGCCTCACGCCACGGCACCATTTGCCCATCTAACCAAATAAATCCGTCTCTATCATCAAATGGGATGAGTGCCATGCCAATTTCCTTGTCTTTTATTATTGCAAAAATTAGTTATATAGCGCTGAATATGGAATAAAATAATCCAACCCACAACAATGCTTTATTTTTTTATCAGGATCAGTATTATTGGTCAACATGGCTGACATAAAATCATCTCAAAAAGCATTATTCCTTCGTAAGGAAACATTAAGGCATGGAATAGAGCTTCTGTTTTATGCTTATCGTGATTTTACAGGTGAGGCTGATTCTATTTTATCCGAGATAGGGTTGGGGCGAGCTCATCACCGCGTTATTTACTTTGTTGGCAAGTATTCTGGTATGACAGTGAGTGATTTATTGAGCATCTTGCGAATTACCAAGCAAAGCCTGTCACGCGTGTTATCAAATCTCATAGCAGAGGGATATGTTCGCCAACAGATAGGCGACAAGGACAAACGCCAGCGGTTATTATTTCTTACATCTAAAGGCGCTGCGCTAGAAGCACGTCTAACTGATATTCAATGCAAAAGATTTGCGAATGCGTATCTTCAATCTGGCGCAAGTGATGTTGCTGGCTTTGAGCAGGTTCTAAATGCTCTTTTAGACAACCAAACAAAGTATCATAAAAAAAGCAAAAACGAGAATGGCTAATCCAACAGATTCCAGATCGCATATCCTAGTTGTTGACGATGATCAGCGATTATTAGAGTTGCTCAAAAAATTTTTAGAAGAAAGCGGGTTTCGTGTAACTGGCGCAAGTGATACCAAACAAGCAAATGCGTATATGAATGGCATTCACTTCGATTTACTTGTGATTGATATAATGATGCCTGGAAAAACAGGAATTGAATGGCTCGTTGAGTTAAGAAAAAATACAACTATACCTGCTATTTTTCTAACTGCCCTTGGTGAGACTGAAGATAGGATAGATGGACTTTCCGCTGGCGCAGATGACTATCTTCCAAAACCGTTTGAGCCCCGAGAACTTATATTAAGAATAACGCGCATACTTGACCGCTCACTTACGGCGCCTACTGGATATAGTGATATTATATTCGGAAACTTTGTTTTTAATTTAGAAAGCAGAAAGCTATCCAGGGACGAGATGCTTATTCATTTAACCACCTCCGAACAGGATTTACTTAGCTGTTTTGCAAACGCCCCTAACAAGACTCTATCTAGGGAGAGTTTAATTGACCTACTAGAAGAGCGTATGCAAGGCAGGTCGATAGATGTGGCTATAGCAAGGTTGCGCGTGAAAATTGAAAATGACCCTAAGCAACCTTATTATCTTACCACTGTTAGAAACCTGGGTTGGAAGCTACAAATAGATAAAGTAATTGGTTAAAGCCGATTCCTAAGTAATACTCTATTATGCTTTCAGCTGGGCTCCTAAGGAGGTGTTAATGCAATTAAGACGTTATTTGCCGAAAACGCTGTTTAACCGCTTGGTAGCCATTATTTTGGTTCCGATGTTTCTTGTGCAGCTAATTACCGTCCTTATTTTTTATGAACGTCATTGGGACTCAGTTACTCGCCAAATGGCAGACGCTCTTGCAAGCGAAATAAGATTATTAGTGGACAGATTACCTTCAGAGCCAACATATGAAAATATTGAAAATCTCAAATATTTCGCAAAGAAATATTTTTATTTTGACATTGAGTATGCACCTGACTCTACTTTGCTTCCAAAAGACATCGAGACAAATTCAAGCTATACAGGGTTTGCGTTCAAACGCGCTATAAATTCGCGAATTAATTATCCGTGGACGGCTAGTCTCAATGAAACCTCAGAAAAAATTTCAATTGATATGCAATTTCCGAACGGGGTACTGACTATTAGAGCTGGCAAGAAGCGTTTGTTTAGCTCTACTAGCTGGCTTTTTATTGGCTGGACAATTGGGAGCTCGTTAATTTTGTTTCTCATCGCTCTTATTTTTATTCAACGCCAGGTAAGGCCCATAAGACGTCTTTCGAACGCAGCGCGCCAATTAGGACTTGGCCGAGATATCACAGACGACTTTCAATTAGAAGGAGCAAGAGAAATAAGGTCAGCAGGCCGTGCTTTCCAAGCCATGAGGCATCGCATAAAACGTCATCTAAATGAGAGAACAACAATGCTGGCAGGTGTAAGCCATGATTTGCGAACCCCTTTAACTAGAATGCGTCTTCAGCTTGCCTTGGTTAAAAAAACATCTCAAATTGAAGAATTAACAAAAGACATCTCCGAAATGGAGGCGATGATTGAGACATATCTAGCTTTCTCCCGAGGAGAGGTATCAGACCCCCCTCACCAGGGCGATATTAGGCAATTACTGAGAAATATCACTGAACAATCAAGAAAATCATATCCAGATCGAATAACGCTTATTTTCAACGAGGATGACATTCCTGATTTTCCGATTCGTGCATCATCTCTTCGTCGTGCATTTATAAACATATTAGAAAATGCGCTCCGCTATGCAAAGAATGCGGAAATAAGAGTAAGAAGAAGGGAAGATACTGTTTTGATCCAGATAGATGATGACGGCCCAGGAATACCGCTCGAGAGACGAGCAGAGGCTATTCTGCCTTTCAAAAGACTAGATGCATCCAGAAATCAGCAAACCGGTGGCACTGGTCTTGGTCTATCAATAGCTAGTGATATTGTTTTAAGTCATGGCGGTCAGCTTGAATTACTAGACTCACCAAAGGGCGGACTGCGCGTACACGTAATTTTACCGATATAACTGAGATTACTATAAGGGCTAATATAATCTGACGCCATTTTCAACATTCGTCTCAGGTGCCACCAAAACAACATGCCCATCCCCATCTGGAACGCCCAAAGTTAATACCTCTGACATAAAAGGGCCTATCTGGCGCGGTGGAAAATTTACCACTGCCAATATTTGTTTTCCGAGCAGCATTTCTTTATCATATAACTCTGTTATTTGTGCTGATGATTTTTTACTGCCAAGGTGACCAAAATCTATTTCCAATTTAAATGCAGGCTTTCGGGCTTCAGGAAACTCTTGCACATCAATTATGGTTCCTGCTCGTATGTCAATTTCCAAGAACTTATTAAGATCTGCCATGTTTTGTTACCCTAAATTTTGCACTAATTTTGTATCTTTTAACTATTCAGGTCAGCATTATCTTTAGCAGGCGTTACATCAAATAATTTCAAACTCTGCCCCCATTCACTTGCTTGTTGCAATAATTTATCAAGCTCCCTGAAAGTGGGTGCGAAATCATCGCTTACATCCTTTAACCAAACTGATCTAATTCTTGCCAACAAGGCCATCAGTCCTCTAACCCTCAGAGAACGCTGAAATCTAGCAAGGGGCATACCTTGATGTTTATCCCCTGATATTATGAGAATTCTATCACAAACCCGATATATGACTTGCACTAATTCAATGCCAAATCTAGGATTTTTTAAAGCCCATTCATGGATTTTTTTTAATATATCACGCTTACTTGCAAGAGCTTCGAGCATAGTCATTAGTGCTTCCAGGATTTTCTCTTGGATGGATGCGTTACTATCTTCCGAAAAATCTTCAACTAGCTGCAGCAATATCTGGCTTATCTGTGCTTCAAACCAATGAAGAAATAACTCATATACTTGATTCACAATGGCGCAAGCCATATCTGGCTCTATTCCAATATCTGAGGCTAGATGTTCAATTGTTATTTCAGAAATATTCGCATTTGTCTGAAGCCTTTTAATCAAAGCTTCACCGAGAGCTGACCTTAATATTTGGATATCTCGAGGATCAGTATTCACACCATTCTCACAATCTAAGTTTTTTATAATCACTTACGTAAAATTAATATCTTATTTGAATTTGGCAAGTCTCACTGTCCAAGCTCTCTGCTTCTATCTCTTGCATCTTGCATTGCTTCTAGAACAAGATTGATGAGGGCATCCTCTTTCATTAGGACAGATAATGCTGCAGCGGTCGTGCCGCCTTTGCTTGTTACATTCTCACGCAATACAGATGACTCTGTTGTATCTTGCATAAGAAGGGCACCTGCGCCAGATACAGTTCCTCTCGCTAGTTTTTTCGATAGCGCTTCTGGAAGCCCAAGTTTAATACCTGCAGACTCCATCGCCTCTGCGAGCAAAAAAACGTATGCAGGTCCAGACCCTGACAAAGCTGTTAAAGAGTCCATCATTTCCTCTTCTGGAATGATTATTACCTCTCCCACTGCTTGCAATAAGCTAACGCAAAATTCTAGTTGACGGGCGGCAATCGTCTCACTCGCATAAATGGCTGTTATTCCCGCTCCCACGGAAGCAGGAGTATTTGGCATTGCGCGAACAATTTGTCCACTATCACCTAATTGGCGTGATATCCAATCGCAAGATAACCCTGCAGCAATTGATAAAAACACAATATCATCAAGTGATATTTGCCCAAACGGTGCTATCGCATCCGCCATCTTTTGTGGTTTAACGGCTAAAACCACAAAATCAATGGGGTCGGCATCTGATTTTAGTAATGCATCTAGTGAAGAATAACATGATACCAAATCTGACGATGCTACATCAGCGCTCAAACCTGCAGGCTCGATAATGCTGATATGCCTGAATTGATATGGCCGCTGAAGCCAGCCTTTAAGCATTGCTGAACCCATCTTACCGCAACCCAAAAGAACAAGATGCCGCTTCTCCCCCAATCTCTGAATATCTTGTGGGGGTGTATCTGGTGCAGGAAATATCATTAGATTCGTCCGAATGGCTCAGGCATGTCCGTGACTTTGAATCATGCCGAACTGCACAATATCACGAGCAGCATATGGACCATTTAAAACCTGATAGATAGTTGGGAAAGCCTGTTCAGCTTCCCCTAACAAAATTTCAATTACGTCTTCAATTTGCTCTGGTGAAGCCCCGCTTGCACCTCGCAACATCAATTTATGTTTGATTTTTATCGTATTTGTGCGCTCACAAGCTACAAAATGGCCAAGCCAAAGTTCCTGATTTAACAGAGATGTCAGTGTCGTCACCTCTGATAGCTGGATGTTGTCAAAAGTAATATCAAGATTACAACTCACATCTAGAGTCTCTTCAGTTTCAAACCATTTCGCGCATAGCTGATGCAGTCCCCACCTTCCAGGCACTTCAACAATAAGCTCGTTAATGTTAATGCGATGCAAAAACCATTCTTGCTGGTATGCAAACTGAGCTACTAATTCCAATGGCGTTGCATTTATCAATTCGAAGTTGCCCAACTAAATATCCTTAGAACTAAGTTGCTGATTTTAATTAAGGCTTATTTATAATGCCATAACTAACCCTACAGTCATGATTTAAACAAAGACGGCAGAGGTGAGCAACACAATATTTAGTATTTGCTTTGATTGACACCCACATTTTGTGGGATAAACTATATAACTTCACATATTTTTCAACGAGTCGCTGACAGCACTTAATCTGCCTTTCTTTTTGCAGATTTTTTTTCTGGCGTGGATGATTTCGGTGATTTTTTATTCTCGGTCTTTGCCTCGAGAAACGTGATTCGCGAAGCCAAACTTTCTAGCCTTATGGTGAGCGCTTCAAAATCCTCATAGGTAACTAAATTAGCGTTGTTTTGCTTGCGCTCATCACGTGCATTAATCATATTTTTCAAATCTGAGCGCATATCATCAACAAGAAATGCTGCACCTTTTGCCATTTGACCTATATCTGAGATAATTGTTGAACGCTGTTTCATCATTTTTCCTTGAGAATTAATAACTTTTGGGTCTACGAAATTCGCTTCCTTAATAGACATAATGCGTCTTTGACCTTATGACAATAGTACGATAGAAGGCAGCAAGATTTTATTACACGAATTGGCTTATGTAGCCCTCTCCAACAAGGCGTTGTAACGGTATTAATGCAGGTAAAAATGAATAAGCAATGGTTCACATTCCCAGACATTGATCCGACTGCGATAAATCTCGGACCTCTAGAAATTAAATGGTATGCGCTTTCCTATCTAGCTGGGATAATCTTCGCGATGTTGCTAATGAACCGAGAGGCAAGAAAGAGCCAAACACCTTTTGAGGTTGATGATATTACCAGACTTACAAATAACTGTGTTTTGGGTATCATTATCGGAGGGCGGCTTGGATTTATTTTGTTTTACAATGCTGAGTATTATCTGTCAGCACCACAGGAAATCTTTAAGGTTTGGAAAGGTGGAATGTCATTTCATGGCGGTTTCATTGGTGTTATCACCGCCACTATTCTAACAGTCAGGAAAACAAAAATTCCGTTTTTCGCCATTGGCGACCTTCTTGTTTGCGCAGCTCCTTTAGGGTTGTTTTTTGGTCGAATAGCCAATTTTATCAACGGTGAGTTATTTGGAAGGATAACTGAGCACCCCATAGGGATAGTTTTCCCTTATGGAGGTCCTCTGCCAAGACACCCAAGCCAGCTTTATGAAGCATTTCTCGAAGGTCTGTTAATATTTATTATCTTAAACGTTCTAAGGTTTTTAAAACCTAATTTGCCTGCCGGCTTTCTAACTGGACTTTTCTTTATTTTATATGGAATTGGACGCATACTCGCAGAATTCACGCGAGAACCAGACGCCCATATAGGTTTTATAAGTACTATAGGGAAAATTCAAATTACCACTGGTCAGGCATTATCTGTTCCAATACTGCTGAGTGGGGTGATCTTGATCTATCTTTGTCTGAAACATAAATTCGATTTAAAATGAGCATAATGTGAGTTCAAAAAAATTCAGTGAATGGGCAAAAAAAGAGATTTCCAAATCTGGTCCTTTGCGCCTATCTAAAGCTATTAGTGCTGCATTAATACATCCAGATTTTGGCTATTATTACTCAAAAGAGATAATTGGTAGCCGGGGAGATTTTATTACAGCGCCTGAGGTAAGCCAGATGTTTGGTGAGTTAGTTGGCGCTTTTCTAGCATATATTTGGGATGTGTCAGGGAAGCCTTCAAACAGTCTGTTCTGCGAATTTGGGCCTGGTCGCGGCACATTGAGTGCTGACATTTATTCAGCATTAGCTCAAATTTCGCCACAGTTTTCTTGCTCACCGCTACATCTAATTGAAACAAGTACTTCTCTCAGAGACATACAGAAAACCACTCTTAGAGGACAAACTGTATATTGGCATGATGATTTCAAGGAAATACCAAACCAGCCTTTATTTGCTGTTGCAAACGAGTTTTTTGACGCGCTTGGCGTTAACCAAGCTATTTTTGATGGAACTAATTGGCGGCATCGACTTTTAGATTTCGATACGCAGTTTGAATTAATAACAGGGCCCATCTTGAAGGCTGCTGAGTTAGAAGCATTCAATGTGATTGCATTAAAAAACCAAAAAAAAGGAATAATTATTGAATATTCGCCTAAAGCAGTTCAAATCAGCACAGAAATTGCCTTACATATAAAGGAATTTGGCGGCGCATTTTTAATTATCGATTATGGGAAAACCAACCAGATGGGAGACACAATTCAAGCTGTTTCAAATCATAAACCTGTAGATCCGTGGTCTAACGCAGGAAATGCGGACATATCTCATTGGGTAGATTTTGATTGTATTAGACGAGCGAGCAAAAATGCAGGCGCACGCTTTGTTGGGCCGGTGTCACAATCTCAGTTCTTTACGCAAATTGGAATTAAGCAAAGGGCAGAAATGTTAGCAAGCTCAGAACATCCAGAAATTAACAGAGCCCTGTTTGCAGCTGTTGACAGGTTAATATCTCCGGCTCATATGGGGAACCTTTTTCAGGTTGGATTGATAATTCCTGCAGGAGAAGGCTTGCCACCTGGCTTTCAAGCCGAGTAATGTAGCTATAAACTAAGAGCTTATCTATAAAACTGAATAGGCAAACGAAAAATGCACTCCTTTCGGCTCCACAATTCATATACTGGCGCTGCATATTATCAGCATGATCTGCTATCTTCAGACATGCTTATTCATGGATTCTTCACTCGCAAGGGGGGACTGTCGAAAGGCGTTTTTTCTGGACTTAATGCCGCCTTGAACTCTGGCGACCAGATTAGTGATATAAATAAAAACAGGCAAATCGTCAAACAGAGCATGACACATAAAAAATATCAGCTTATTACCCTAAACCAAATACATGGGAATAGAGTTATGACCATAGATAACTTCTGTACTGGAAATACCGATGACATCAAGAAGTCCGTTTCTAGCTTAAAAGCAGATGGTTTTGCTACTGAGAAAAAAGATGTGCTACTTGGGATATTAACAGCTGATTGTGCTCCTATATTAATGGCAGATACCAAAGCGGGTGTAATAGGCGCATGCCATGCGGGCTGGAAGGGAGCCACCTCGGGAATAATTGAAAATACCCTTTTAGCGATGTGCAACATCGGGGCAAGCAGGCAGGATATCTGTTGCGTAGTAGGACCCGCTATAGCAAAAAAAAGTTATCAGGTTGGTCATGATTTGAGAAATAGTGTTTTGGAGAAATATCCATCTGCTTATGAGTTTTTTGCTCCTGACACACAAGGAAGCATGATATCTGGTGAAAATAAGTTTTTGTTCGATCTGCAGGGTTTCTGTGTACTGGTTTTAGAACATGCACAAATAAAAAATCATGGTATTATTAATGTCGATACTTATAAAAATCAGGATTTATTATATAGCTATCGTTATATTTGCCATTCTCGAAAACAGCAATATGGCCGGCAAGTATCGGTAATTGGGTTGAGATAGAGATTGCAATGCCACATTTATGGATGTTCTTTTTATTTTGTTTTATTGGTTTATTAGCGTCCTGTTTCATAGGCTGACCGATGTATAATCTTAGCTTGTCATAATGCTAACTGGTTGTTAAACAAATAAAACACAAAAATAAAAATAGGTATGCATCAATGAAGGTCTTATCGTGTAATTCAAATCGACCCCTCGCTGAAGCTATCGCAACCTATCTTGATGTATCCCTCACAGAAGCAGATGTCAGACGCTTTGCCGATATGGAAGTGTTCGTTGAAATTCATGAGAATGTCCGGGGTGAGGATGTCTTTGTGGTTCAATCCACCTCTTATCCAGCTAATGACAATATAATGGAGCTCCTGGTTTGTTTGGATGCGCTTCGGCGCGGTTCCGCAAGACGTGTTACCGCAGTTCTTCCCTATTACGGATATGCAAGACAGGATAGAAAATCAGGGCCTCGCACACCAATTTCTGCTAAGCTTTTAGCTAACTTAATTACTTCGGCTGGTGCAGATAGGGTATTAACCATTGACTTGCATGCAGCACAAATTCAGGGCTTTTTCGATATTCCTGCAGATAATTTATATTCCGCACCTGTCTTTAAAACTGATATTAGTTCTCGTTATAAATCGAAAGATTTAGTGGTTGTCTCCCCTGATGTTGGGGGTGTTATTCGCGCAAGGGCAATTGCTAGTAGAATTGAAGCTGACCTCGCCATTATTGACAAAAGAAGACCCCGCGCTGGCATATCCGAAGTGATGAATATCATTGGTGATGTTAATGGACGACATTGTATTATGGTTGACGATATTGTCGATTCTGGCGGTACGTTATGCAACGCTGCTCAAGCACTAATGGACGCAGGCGCGGTAAGCGTTGATGCATATGTCACTCATGGCGTCCTATCAGGCGGAGCAGTAAGCAGAGTAGCATCCTCTCCTTTAAACTCCCTAGTAACCACTGATTCGATACAATCCACAGAAGCCATGCGGGTTGCAAAAAATATTCGCCAAATAACTGTAGCTCCACTGCTAGGCGAAGCCATAAGGCGAATTCATGAAGAGCGGTCTGTATCTTCTTTATTCCAATAAAAATTGTAATATTCATTTTATTCTGAATTGTGAGATATCCCTTGTTTTTTACCCCTAAAATGCCTATCAACGCATAACTATGCACCCCTGGAGGCATAGTGCTGTTCATGATAAGGAGAAAAACATGTCAGAAAACACTTTGATAAGCGCAGATTTGCGCGATCGGGTCGGTAAGGGGTCCGCCCGTGCGGCACGCCGTGCAGGTA
>MDTB01070197.1_pt1 | contig 11167 bp, 13 predicted proteins | sample 811161 | NCBI WGS metagenome assembly MDTB01 (sample SAMN05326650, study PRJNA326480) | marine metagenome | isolation source: seawater | place: Mediterranean Sea | collected 2009
CACATTGGATGGATTTTTTTGAAATTAGAATTTTGGTTACACCTATAGTAGTTAATCCAAGAATTAAAACAGAAAGAATTAAAGCACTAAATACTTCGAATTTCATTAAAAACATTAAACCTAGTGCTGTTTCAATAAAAGGATATAACATTCCGTAAAAAGATATTTTTTTGGCCAATGGGTCATACATTTTAAACGACTCACTGAAACCTTTAAGATCAAGCATTTTAAAAAAACTAAAGATTATGAAAAAAAGTCCCATAAAATTCAGCATGAAATCATTCCTATTCCAATCCTTAAAATTTAATAAAATTGATGCGCTAGTGATATAAAAAAGGATTAAAAAAAGAGGTTTTAGTTCTTCTAGTTTAGATTTCTTATTTGATGAATCAGATTTAATTTCAGTAAGCCTATCCGAGGGAGAAATTTCTTTATTGATAAAATATTTTTTAGGTATTGAATTTTGCAATGATTTTAAATCAATGTCTTTTTTTAAGATTAACGTTAATTCACCTAGTCTAATATCAGCCTTAGAGCTTTTAACCTGTTCTAAAAGATTTAAACTATTTTCAACAGTTGTTTTACAACCATTACAAGTCATCCCCATAATTTTGTATTTTCTTTTAATTGTATTAAGCATCCTTTAAAGTAAACCGTTCGTAAAAAAATCTTAAAATTAAAAAAAGTAGCAGTCCAAATGGACCAGCAAAAAGTGTACAAATTAAAGGTGAAATAAAAACAATATATGGGATTCCTTTTTTAATAGAATGATTTACTATCCAACATCCAACAAAATAGTCAAATGCTAAATAATGAATCCATCCTGCAGCAGCAGACTCTTCTGTTGAGTTTCTAAACAAATCAAGTATTCCAGCAATGGATGAAAAGTCTGCAGAAAAAAGGCCTTTTGTTTGAGATAAAAAATAAATATAGAAGGCACACAAAATAAAAGGGAGATAAAGTCCATCTATTAATTTTTTCGTAAATCTAGAATAAGGGAATATAAACAACGGTATCCAGCCTAGCAACACAAGTAAATTAAGACCATTAAAAATATTTTCAGTTGTAATCATCCTATAAAATTAGAATATTTTAAAAGAAAAAGCAGGTCCATCGACCTGCTTTGTAATCATTTTAAGAAGGAATGCTAAATAACTAAAAAAGCGCCATTTAGTCCATTCCAACTTGAATATTTTGTATTAGACATATGACACCTCCTTTTATGATTAAATTCTTAATAGCTGTTGTCCAGCTCTACCTATTCAATTGTAAATTTAAAAAAATTTAAGTGTTCGATTTAAAAAAAAATGTTAAAAAACTATTTAACTATTTTTTTTAGTGTGAGTCCTTGAACTAGTATTGTAAATAAAACAACTGCATAGGTAAGAAAAAGAATCAACGACTTTCCTTCTCCTATTGAATTTGGAAGGTTCAATGCAAGTGCAATACTAAGACCACCTCTCAGTCCACCCCAGCTAATTATTAGAGCAGTATTTTTTTCAAACCTGTATTTAAGAGATAGTAATTTAATTGCTGCAGAGACTCCAAACATCCTAGACAAGACGACAAGAGCAACTGTAATTATTGAAATTAAAATAAAACTTGATTGAAAGTCTTTGAAAACTGCCAAAATTTCAAGGCCAATTAGTATAAATAGAATAGCGTTCAATGTTTCATCAAGTAAGTGCCAAAACTTATAAACGTAGTCCCCCATTGCTCTTTGAAGGCCATCTTCATTTTTATCAGTATCTATGTTTTGGTTTAAAAAGAGTCCCATAACTACAACTCCTAATACAGCTGAAAAATGGAAATGATGGGAGATAATTGGCAATAAAAGCACAAGTGATAATGTGACCAATACTTCTAGTTCTGTATGTTCATTTTCTATATATTTTAAAAGTTTAAGCCCAAGGAATCCCATAAAAGCACCTAAAGCGATACCCCCAACAACTTCAGTCAAAAATAGCCCTCCTACACTAGAGATGGTTACATTTTCTACACCATCAATTTTAATATTTAAAAGAGTTAAAAAAACTACAACTCCAATACCATCGTTGAATAGTGATTCCCCTGCAATTCTAGTTTCAGTTATAGATGGGAGATTCATTTTTTTTACCATTGCAAGTACGGCAATAGGGTCTGTAGGTGCAATTAATGCTCCAAAAAGAAGACAATCAACATAGCTTAATCCTAAAGAATTAAGTCCCAAAAACTCTTGTGATACAAGCCAATGAAGACCAGTACCCACAGCAAAAGTAGAAAATACTACCCCAAAACTTGCGAGCAAGAGTATGGTCCATTTGTCTTTGAGTAGTTCATGGACATTAACACTCATTGCTCCAGCAAAAAGAAGAAATGGAAGCATCACATTGACCAGTAACTCACTGAAGTCGAACTTTTCTGTAATTTCAAGCACAGCAGTAAAAATATTAGGAGAAATAAGACCTACAACGGTAATTAAAACAGACAGCGAAAGAGCAAGGACCATTAACCCAATAGTTTGAGGTAATTTCAATAATCTAATATTAATTAAAGAGAAGACTGACGCTAAACAAAGTAAAATGGTTGATAATTCTAAAACTCCCAAAACATATGTTTTATTAAATATACATAAATAAAAATTTCTTTACCTGTTGTGTATAAGTTTAGTGATATATTTTCCAATCATATCAAATTCTATATTTACGTTATCCCCTTTTTGAATTTTTTTAAAATTTGTATTATTATAGGTGTAGGGTATTACTGCAACTGAAAAACCATCTAATTTTGAGTTAACTACTGTTAAACTAACTCCATTTACTGCAATTGAGCCTTTCTCTATTGTAATATTATTGGATGTATTATCATATTGAAATTCATAATACCAACTACCATCTGTTTCTCTAACATTTAAACATTTTGCTATCTGATCAACATGTCCTTGGACATAATGTCCGTCTAATCTTGCGTTACTCTTCATAGCCCTTTCAAGATTAACGATAGAGTTTACTTTAAGCCCTCCTAGATTGCTTTTGTCAAGAGTTTCTTTTACAGCTGTCACCTTGTAAATATCATTATCAATAGAAACAACTGTAAGACAAACTCCATTATGAGAGAGACTTTGATCAATTTTTAATTCCTGGGTTAATTTACTTTTAAAATAGAGATTAATGTTTCCTTTTTCCTTTTCAATTTTTTTTAAAATTCCCAAATCTTCTATAATACCGGTGAACATGATTATTGTATTGATTAAATTTGCTTTTAAAATTAACTAAATTAAAAGAATTGAATAAAAAAAAGTTTAAGGTAGGTATTTCAGTTGGCGATCCAAATGGTATAGGAATAGAAGTTATTTTAAAATGCTTTCAAAATCTTGAAATCGTAAGATTATTTAATCCAGTGATTTTTGCTAATATCGAAATAATTGAATATCAAATGAGGCAATTTAATATTAATTTGAAATTAAATTCAATTCAAACTTTTGAAAAAATCCGTACGGATAGAATTAATGTTTACAATATTTTTCCTGGTGACTTCAAACACTCTTTTGGGGAAGCCACTTTTCAAGGAGGTCAAGTTGCTTTAAAATCACTTTTAGCATCAATAAATGCTTTAAATTCTGGTGGAATAGAAGCCCTCGTTACAGCTCCAATAAATAAAAAAAATATTCTATCAGAAAAGTTTAATTTTGTAGGCCATACTGAATTTCTTTCAAACTTTTTCTCCTCGGAATCTCTCATGTTTATGATAGGAGAAAACCTAAAAGTTGGATTGGTAACAGACCATTTGCCAATTGATAAAGTTTCATCCTTTATAACAAAAAAAACTCTGAGGGATAAAATTTTAAAAATGATTAAGTCAATGCAGAATGATTTTTTAATTCCGAGGCCTAAAATTGCAATTTTGGGTCTTAACCCTCATGCTGGGGACAACGGTTTAATAGGTACTCAGGACGAAAAAATCATTAAACCTGTTATAGAAATGTTGAACAGAGAAAACAATTCAGTTTTTGGTCCTTTCTCTGCAGACAGCTTTTTTGTAAAATCAAATCTTAATAAATATGACACAGTATTAGCTATGTATCATGACCAGGGTCTCATACCATTTAAAACTTTAAATTTTGGGTCTGGAGTGAATTTTACTTCGGGGTTGCCAATTGTGAGAACATCACCAGATCATGGAACAGCTTACGATATTGCAGGAAAGGGTATTGCTTCTTGTACTTCATTTTTGAAAGCTTTATTATTAGCAAGGGAAGTGTTTAATAATCGGTTGAACAAAAAAAATACTAGTATAGTTAATTAATTTCGTTATTAACTAAATTTACCTATGCTATGAATAATAGATTTCAAATAACAGATTACGACATTGTTTTTTCAGGTTTGAAGGAAGGTGAACACAATTACATTTTTAATATAAGTGACACTTTTTTAAAAAATTTTAGTTTTAACGAGCTTAAAGATGTAGAAATTAAAGTTAACTCTATTTTTACAAAGAAAAATTCATTAATGAACCTTAATTTAAAGGGTAAAGGGAGTTATAAGTTAACTTGTGATATTTCTAATGAAGAGTTTTCATATAAAGTAAATTCTGAGTTAAATTATGTTATAAAGTTTGGTGAAAATTACAATGATGATAATGATCAATATGTTATCATCCCTCGTAACAGTTTTAAATTTAACGTGGCTAAATCAATCTATGAAATGATAGTACTCTCAATTCCTCAAAAGAGATTGCACCCGGGAGTAATTGATGGATCACTAAATTCTAAAACAGTGAAAATTTTAAATCAGCTTTCCCCTGGATCTAAAAAAACCATAACAGACCCTAGATGGAATAAATTAAAAGATTACCTTTGACCAAAACCTAAAATATGGCACATCCCAAAAGAAAAATTTCAAAAACGCGCAGAGATAAAAGGAGAACTCATATAAAAGCTACTAATCCTCAAATTGCTATTGACAAAGTTTCTGGAGAACCGCATCTTTATCATCGTGCTCACTGGCATGAAGGAAAAATGTACTATAAAGGTAAAGTTCTTATAGACGAAACAGAGATTACGGAAGGGTAAATTTAATTTAACTCTCTATGTTATTAGATTGGATTTAAAATAAATAATTTATCTTCACACTAAGATATTTTCACAGGTATGAATATCAAGGAAATTCAAAAACTCATTAAGTTTGTATCTAAGTCCAAAGCCAAGGAAGTTAGCCTTGAATTGAAAGATTTTAAGATTACTATAAAAACGGGAGATGACGTAAACAAAAATCAACAAACTCCATTAGCCCCCTCCCAAAATCAACCCATTATAATAAATAAGGATGATTTGGTAACGGAAAAAAAGCCAGAACCATTTGATGAAAAATCAGTTTCTATTAAGGAGGAAGGGAATACAAATGAAAAACTAATAGCAGTAAAAGCACCAATTATAGGTACTTTTTACAGAAAACCAGCTCCAGACAAAGACCCTTTTGTTGAATTAGGAAAAGTTGTAAAAGAAGGAGACGTACTTTGTGTTATTGAGGCCATGAAGCTATTTAATGAGATTGAATCAGAAGTATCTGGTAAAATTGTTGAAATTCTCGTTGAAGATTCCTCCCCTGTAGAATTTGAACAACCACTATTTTTAATAGATCCCTCTTAAAAACAAAATTTATGTTCAAAAAGATTTTGATTGCAAATCGAGGAGAGATTGCTCTTAGGATAATTAGAACTTGTAAGGAAATGGGGATTAAATCGGTTGCAGTATATTCTACAGCAGATGCAGAAAGTTTACATGTTAAGTTTGCGGACGAAGCGGTATGTATAGGCCCACCCCAAAGTATTCATTCTTACTTAAAGCCTTCTAATATTATTGCTGCTGCTGAAATTACAAATGCTGACGCTATACACCCTGGGTATGGTTTTCTTTCAGAAAACTCAAAATTTTCCAAAATGTGCACAGAGCATGACATAAAATTCATAGGTGCTTCAAGTGATATGATAAGTAAAATGGGCGATAAGGCTTCTGCAAAAGCAACTATGAAAAAAGCAGGAGTACCCACTATACCAGGTTCAGATGGAATAATACAAAATCTAAAAACTGCTAAAATTACTGCAAAAAATATTGGTTACCCCATTATGTTGAAAGCCTCTTCTGGAGGTGGAGGGAAAGGCATGAGGGCTGTTAATAATGATTTCGAACTTGAGAAAGTCTGGGAAAGTGCTAAACAGGAATCAATGGCGGCTTTTGGTGATGACAGCATGTACATGGAAAAATTTATTGAAGAGCCTAGACATATTGAGATTCAAATTGTTGGTGACAGCTTTGGTAAAGCCTGTCATTTGTCTGAAAGGGATTGTTCAATTCAAAGACGACATCAAAAACTAACTGAAGAAACCCCTTCTCCTTTTATGACTGATAGTCTTAGAGAAAAAATGGGTAAAGCAGCTGTAAAAGCAGCTGAGTTTATTAAATATGAAGGTGCTGGCACGATAGAATTTTTAGTTGATAAAAATAGAAATTTCTATTTTATGGAAATGAACACAAGAATTCAAGTTGAGCACCCAATAACTGAACAAGTTATAGACTTTGACCTGATAAGAGAGCAAATATCTGTAGCGGCAGGTATACCTATAAGTGGTAAACATTACTATCCAAAACTGCACTCGATTGAATGTAGAATTAATGCTGAAGACCCTTATTCTGATTTTAGACCCTCACCGGGGGAAATAACTAATCTTCATATTCCAGGTGGACATGGAGTTCGTTTAGATACACATGTTTATTCAGGTTATACGATCCCTCCTTTTTATGATTCCATGATAGCAAAAATAATCACTACTGCACAATCTAGGGAAGAGGCTATTAACAAAATGAAAAGAGCTTTGGATGAGTTTGTTATTGAAGGCATAAAGACTACAATACCTTTTCATAGAAAATTAATGGACGACCCTAAATATATCAGTGGACAATACACCACTAAATTTATGGATTCATTCAAAATGTAATATTAATTACCTATTAGATTATTTTTAATCATATGCTCTGCTATTTGAATTGTGTTTGTAGCAGCGCCCTTCCTTAGATTATCTGAAACAATCCAAAGATTAAAGCAATTTTGTTTCGAAAAATCTTCTCTAATTCTTCCTACGAAAACTTCATCTTTACCCTCGGCAAGTATTGGCATTGGATAAATACTTTCTTTTGGATTATCTTGAACAATTACACCATTTGTTTCTGTCAAAACTGTTTTAATTTCTTCACAGTTTGTCTTTTCTGCTAACTCAATATTTACAGATTCTGCGTGCCCTCCAAATACAGGAATTCTTACTGCTGTTGCGGAAATTTTTATATTCTTATCTGACAAAATTTTATGAGTTTCATTAACTAGTTTCATCTCTTCTTTGGTATATCCGTTTTCAAGAAAAATATCACATTGTGGGAGCGCATTTTGATAAATAGGATGAGGATAAGTCATAAATCCTTCGACGTTATTTTTTTCATTTTCAAGTTGATCAATTGCAGCTTTACCTGTTCCAGTAACGGATTGATAAGTAGATACAATAATTCTTTTTATTTTAAAATTACTGTGAATAGGTGCCAATGCCATAAGCATTTGAATTGTCGAACAATTTGGATTAGCAATAATTCTATCATTTGACTCTAAAATGCTTCCGTTAATCTCTGGAATAATGAGCTTTACTTGCTCATCCATCCTCCAAGCCGAGGAATTATCAATCACGTATATTCCTCTTTCTTTATATTTTGGAGCCCATCCAAGAGAAATTTCAGCACCAGCAGAAAATAGTGCAATGTCAATTTCACTACTCAAAGATTTTTCCAAAGAAATCACTTTATGCTTTTTCCCTTTGAAATCAATTATGTTACCCTCAGATTTCTTTGAAGCTATTGGGATTAAGTTTGCTAATGGAAAATTCCTTTGTTCTAGGATATCTAACATTTTCTTTCCAACTAAACCAGTCGCGCCTACAATTGCTATATTCATTAAATCTAAACTACTAATTTTAAAAACTCACAACAAAAACGAAACAAATTCAATCAAATAAATTGTTTTTGTTACAAATAAAACACTTAAACAATCAATTTTTTTTACTAAAAAAAGATTCCCTGCTAAGAGCTTCATATTCATTATCATCTCCAATTTTTATTTTTCTTTTATCTTTTGACTTTCTATTTGTGTAATTTGCCATTTCCCCTGTTTGATTACAAACAGCATGAAGTTTACAGACAAATTCAGCAGCAGCCATTAGATTCGGCATCGGACCAAAAGGTTTGCCTCTAAAGTCCATATCTAACCCACTAACAATGACTCTTTTGCCTTTATTTGCAAGCTTGTTACATATATCTACAAATGAATCACTGAAAAACTGAGCTTCATCAATACCTATCACTTGATAGTTTTTGGATTTACTTAAAATCTCATTTTCATTATAGACAATAACAGCCTCATATTTATTGTCATTGTGAGTCGAAATGTAATTACCATGAATTCTAGAGTCAGTCTTAGGCTTGAAAACAATCGTTCTAAAATTTGAGAGTTTAGCTTTTTTAATTCTTCTAATTAGCTCCTCAGTCTTCCCTGAAAACATAGAACCACAAATTACTTCAATAAAACCAAAGTTAGATTTTTCATTTAAACTATATTCTGTGAACATTTTTGTATTTTAAGGTAATTAAAAACTAAATTTATATTATAAAAGGAATTAATAAGATAATCTTATTTTGCAAAATGATCGACGATTTAAAAGATGATTTAAAAAGCATTTTAAATGACTTAGAGAAAATCAATAAAACCTCTGATGTAGAGCAAATGATTTCTAAAATCCAAGATTTTTACAAAAAATCGATAATATTTCAATTTAAAAAAGAAAATGAAAATATATCAGATGGTTCGGATCAAGAAGTAGAAGACATGGCTATGGAAACTATTAATGAGATAGTTGCTGAAATTCCAGATCAAACTACTGAAACCATCGATGATTTATTTTCCTCAGTAGCAAATCCAGAATTTGTTATTAAAGAGACTAATGATAAGGAGAGTTTAAATGAACCAAAAAAACTAAACGAATCTTTGATAAAAGGTATTAAAATTGGTTTAAACGATAAAATTGCATTCACAACGGGCCTATTTGACGGAAATGGGGAAGACTTTTCTCGTGTTGTCTCTCAACTCCAAACTTACTCTTCATGGGATGAAGCTTTTAAGTTTTTGAATAATATTGTGAAACCAGACTACAATAATTGGGAGGGTAAGGAAGAAATTGAAAAAAGGTTTTTGAAGTGTATCGAAAATAATTTTTAGTAAATGGGTAAGCTTTATGTAGTTCCAACCCCAATTGGAAATTTAAAGGATATTACACTAAGGGCGATTGATGTTTTAGCTCAAGTTGATTGCATTTTAGCGGAAGACACTAGAAAAACCAAAATATTATTGAAACATTATGAAATTAACACAATTACAAAAAGTTATCATATTTACAATGAACATAAAGTACTAGATGAAATTATTAATTTGTTGATTTCTGATAAAAATATTGCTTTAGTTTCTGATTCTGGATTCCCTTGTATATCTGATCCTGGATTCTTACTAGTTAGAGAGGTTATTCGTAAAGGAATTGATGTTGAGTCATTACCAGGAGCCTCATCGATTTTTCCTGCTCTTACCCTAAGCGGGTTTCCAACAACAAATTTTATTTTTGAAGGGTTTTTACCCAAAAAAAAGGGTAGAAACAAAAAGATTTTAAAGCTTTCCAAAGAATCAAGGACTGTAGTATTGTTTGAGTCTCCACACAGGATTATTAAATTATTAAATGAAATCAAAGATATTTGTGGTATAGAAAAAAATATTTCTGTATCACGAGAAATTTCTAAAATTTTTGAAGAGACTATTAGAGGAACTGTTAATGAATGTTTGTCACATTTTGAAGGCAATGAACCAAAAGGGGAGTTTGTGATTTGCATTGAAGGATTAAAAAATTAAATATGCGATGGGAACCCAAACCAATTCCAAATGATGAGGCAATAAAACTTCTTCAAAGCCAGATAGGTATTTCTAGGAATACATCAATTATTTTAGCTCAAAGAGGGATAAATAACTATCATACTGCGAAATCCTTTTTTCGCCCGAAGTTCAATAATCTTCACAATCCATTTTTGATGAAGGACATGAAAGCTGCTACAGATAGAATTAAAGAAGCCATTAATAATAAAGAAAAAATTTTAATTTATGGAGATTATGATGTAGATGGAGTTGCATCAACTGCACTATTAACGAATTTTCTAAGACAAAGAACCAATAATATTTTTCCATACATTCCAGATCGAGGGACTGAGGGTTATGGAGTTTCAGTCAATGGAATCAAAAAAGGTATAAAAAAACAGGTTTCTCTAATCATTTCAATAGATTGTGGCATAAAAGCATTAAAAGAGGTAGAATATGCCAAAAAAAATAACATTGATTTTATAATTTGTGATCATCATTTGCCAGAAAGTGAAATACCAAATGCGATTGCCGTCTTGGATCCTAAAAGGGTTGATTGTAAGTATCCATTTAAGGAACTTTGTGGATGTGGCATTGGATTTAAGTTGATTCAAGCTCTCAGTTTAGAATGGGGCATCGATACTCAACAACTAATTAATTATCTGGACTTAGTTTCACTTGCAACTGTTGCAGATCAGGTCCCCTTGTACGATGAAAATAGAATAATTACGTATTTAGGGCTTGAGCAAATTAATAAAAACCCTCGCCCAGGGATAAAAGCACTTTTATCAGATTTTAAAGGAGATGAGATTTCCACTTCGACATTAGTTTTTAAGTTATCTCCCAAAGTTAATGCAGCTGGTAGAATGAGACATGCAACCTTGGCACTTGAATTGTTAATGTGTGAAAAACTTGAACACACAGTTAATCTGTCAGAACAAATAAATTCAATCAACATCGAAAGGCAAGAGGAAGACAAAAAAACTACGGAAGAGGCCCTTATCCAAATAAAACACAAAGAAGAAGAATCATTTTCTTCTACTTTAGTTCATAATGACAATTGGCATCCAGGTATAATAGGAATTGTTGCATCGAGATTAATAGAAAAATATTACAGACCAACAATTGTTTTAACTAAAAAGGGGCAATATTATATTGGTTCAGCAAGATCTATAAATGGGTTTGATATATATAAGGCTTTA
>MDTB01232719.1_pt1 | contig 11167 bp, 11 predicted proteins | sample 811161 | NCBI WGS metagenome assembly MDTB01 (sample SAMN05326650, study PRJNA326480) | marine metagenome | isolation source: seawater | place: Mediterranean Sea | collected 2009
AATGATAATAAAAATTACTTTATATTCTAGTATGCTTGTATAATTAGATATTAAAAAATTTATTAAAACATATGGAGCAATCAATATTAGGTAAAATATAAAGATCTTTATTGACTTACCTCTTGTAAATAGATATGAATCTTTTAAATTTTTTTTAAGTCCACATGCTGCACTTGGAAGAATAAACATTATTCTTGAATATATATAAATCATATAAGCAAATAATAAATATAAATAATACGTCATTTTAGAAATATCTTTAGGAAAAAAGGGTGATAATAATATTATATGAATAATGTAAATCACCAAAATACTAAATAGTAAATAAAATATTCTATTTAAAAAAATTTTTGTATAATCTTTTCTAAAAATATTGATATAACTATTATTTAACTCAGAATCTAAAATAATATTTCTAAATATATTGATTACTAAAGGAGATGAAAAAATTAGGTAGCCAATAAAAAAAAATAGCACTAAAAATATATTTTGTGTAATCATTACAAGGAATTGGCTTATTATTAAATATAAAACTACAGGATAATAGTTTTTTATGCCTACTTGCATATAATAGATCGTATATAATAATGACTTTAGAATTATTCTCATTTATTTTGTTTCTTTACAATGTAATAATAGGAAGAAGAATCCTTTTCGCTATGACCATCTTGATTACATTTTTTCATATTTTTATTTACTAAGTTTGTTCCAGGAAGTTTTAAATTTTTCTTATTAGCTAAATTTTTTACAATTCTTAAATCTTTTGCATGAAGTTTTGTTTTGAAACCAGGCTTGAAATTATTATCTAATATTCTTTTTGCATGAGTATCTAAAACTTTACTATTCGCAAAACCTCCTAATAACGCAGATCTTATATTTGCTTTGTCTACGTTAAACTTATCAGCGATAACAAACGCTTCGCTAACTGCGTTTAATGTTTGCGCTACAATAATTTGATTACATGCTTTTGCAACTTGTCCAGAGCCGGAACTTCCTATATAAGTTATCTTATCTCCAAGAATTTTTAAAATTGGCATCACTTTTTTAACAATTTTTTCCTCACCTCCGATCATAATTGACAATGATCCATTAATTGCGCCAATCTCTCCACCAGACACCGGAGCATCGATCATAGAAATGTTATTTTTCTTAAGTAATTTTGAAAGCTTTATTGTTTCTATAGGACATATTGTACTCATATCTATAACTATCGAAGGCTTTATAACATTTTTTACCAATCCATTACGTCCAGTTAGAATTTCCTTCACATCTTTTGTATCTGATACTGCTAGAATTAATATATCAATCTTACAAAAAAAATCTTTTAAATTTCTAACAACTTTAATACCGTTTTTTTTGATATTCGTATGATATTTGGTATTCCTCGAATAGGCAGAGATATCGTAATGGTTTTCTGAAAGATTTTTAGCCATTGGTAGGCCAATAATGCCTGTACCTATAAACCCAATTTTTACTTTTTTGCTAAGCATTTATAAATTAATATTAGTTTAATAGTTAATAGGTTAATATAATTAAAATGCAAATATATTACAATCAATTAGATAGTAAATTAAAAGATAATTTAAAGCCAATATATATAATAGCTGGAAGCGAAATTTATCAAGAAGAGCTTTGTTTGCAAAAAATTATCAAAGCTGCAAAAAAAGAGAGTTTTTTCAATCATGAAGTAATGTATGTCGAAAAAAGTTTTGACTGGGACAGTTTTAATTCTTCAAATGGAAATTTATCTCTCTTTTCTAGTAAAAAAATTATTGAATTAAGATTTCTTACAAAAAGTGTAGGCGTTACAGCGGAAAAAAAAATTTTAGAGATTATAGAAGATTTTTCACAAGATAATTTAATAATAATAAGACTTCCAGAGCTAAAAGCTGCAGATTTTAAAAAGAAATATTTAGGGATAAAAAATAATAATGTTGGTTTAATACGTATATATCCAATGACTAGAAAAAATATGGTCAACGAACTTCTTAGTTCATCAAAGTCACTAAGCTATAAGATTGATTTAAAATGCATAAATTTTATTGCAGATTTATATGAAGGGAATATGGTAGCTGCAAATCAAGCTCTTACAAAATTAGATTTAATGATAACTGAAGACCAACAGATTGATTTAATGTTTCTTAAAAAAGTTTTTTCTAAAGATGTTGATTTTGAGGCTAGTAATTTGGTAGATTATGCGGTTGAGGGTAATATTGAAAAAGTCAATACATGTATTAATTTTTTAAAAGAGAATGATTATCCAACACAATATATTATTTGGTCTTTCATAAGGCACTTTAGAACAACTTTATCTAATTTAGAATTGCTTGCTTCGGGAAAATCTAAAGATGAAATTTTGAAAAATGTATGGCCTTTTGAAAGAAAAAATTTGATGGCATTCTCTTTAAGTAAATTATCTCAAAATAAAATTGAAGCTTACTTAGGAATCTTGGTTAGAATGGATATGCAGTCAAAGAATGTTATAGATGGAAATATATGGGATTCCATTCACGATTTATCAGTTTCTATATCAAAAAATAAACTTTCAGTTATTAAATATACTTAATATAATAGAGATATGAATATAAAAGACTACGTAAGCACAATATGTATAGATGCAAAGCATTCTTCAAAGGAAATTTCTTGTTTAAAAGAAAAAACAAAAAATTCAATTTTAAATTCTCTAATAGAAGAAATTAATCTAAATAGAGATTTAATCAAATCATCAAATACAATTGATATCGAAAACTTTAAATCTTCAGATAATCATGGAGATGCTTTTTTAGATAGACTTTTACTAGATGATGACAGAATTGATGGAATGGTTGAAAGCATTAAAGAAATAATAGATTTTAAGGATCCTGTTGGTCAAATAAAAGGCTTAGAAAAAATGAAAAGTGGAATTAAAGTTGGAAAAATGTCAATGCCACTTGGTGTTATTGCAATGATTTATGAATCAAGACCAAATGTTACTATTGACGCATCTGCTTTGAGTATTAAATCTGGTAATGCAATAATACTTAGAGGAGGGTCTGAATCTATAAATACAAACATAGCTTTAGCAAAATGCATTAAAAATTCTTTAATTAAAAATAATGTAAATAAAAATATAGTTCAATTGATAGATAATACTGATAGAGATATTGTTAATGAACTTTTATTGCAAAATAATTATATTGATATTGTTATACCAAGAGGCGGTAAAAATTTAATAAAATTAATAGATGAAATTTCATCTATATCTGTATTAAGACACCTAGATGGAATTTGTCATGTTTATTTAGATAAGTATTGCGATTTTGATAAAGCATTAAACATAGCTATAAATTCCAAAACACAAAGAACCGGTGTTTGTAATGCAATGGAAACTTTGATTATTCATGATGATATATCAGAAAAGTTTCTTCCAATAGTTCATGAAGAGTTATTAGAAAAAAACGTTGAAATTCGAGGGTGTAAAAAAACACAATCTATTTTATCTTCTATAGCATTAGCAACAGAGGATGATTGGAAGACGGAATACTTAGACTCAATTCTTTCGATTATAATAGTTAGCTCTCTAAACGATGCCATTAAACATATATCAAAATATGGTTCTGGTCACACAGATGTTATAGTAACGGAAAATAAAGAAAATGCAGAAACTTTTTTAAGAAATGTTGATTCTAGCTCTGTGATGCATAATGCTTCGTCAAGATTTGCAGATGGATATGAATATGGACTAGGTGCTGAGATAGGAATAAGTACGAATAAACTTCATGCAAGAGGCCCGGTTGGAATAGAAGGCCTTACCAATGAAAAATTTATTGTTTTGGGTGATGGAAACGTAAGGTAAAAAATGGCTAAAAATGAAAATGATTATGAATCTCAATTATCTCTTATTGAAAAACAGTTAGAAGATATTAGGAGGTTCCTTTGACATTGATTCAAAAAAGAAAGAGCTTATCAAGCTTAATGAGTCGCTGCAGAACGAGTCTATCTGGTCAAATAGAGATAAATCTTTATTAATTACAAAACAAAAATCTGTTATAGAAAAAGAGTTAAATGAGTACAATTTAATCTCGTCAGATTTTACTCAATTAAAAGAATTTAAGGAATTATATGACGAGGATCAATCATCAGAGTTATCTGATTACTTAGATACAGAAATAAAAAAAATTTCTATTTCAGCTCAGAAACTATCTTTTTTAAAAATATTTAACGGAGAGTCGGATCTTTGTAATGCTTTTGTGGATATACAATCAGGCTCGGGAGGAACAGAAGCGCAGGATTGGGCAGAAATGTTATTAAGGATGTATTCTAGATGGGGGGAGAAACATGACTTTGATATTGAAACTATAGATATTACAAATGGTGAGGTAGCTGGAATTAAAAGCGCTACACTTAAATTTAATGGAAGATATGCATTTGGTTGGTTAAGGACAGAAACAGGAGTGCATAGACTTGTAAGAAAATCACCTTTTGATTCTGGAAACAGAAGACATACTTCCTTTGCCTCAGTGTTTGTATCTCCAGAGATTGATGATGAAATTGAGATAGAGATAGATCCTAGCGATCTAAGAATTGATGTTTTTAGAGCAAGTGGTGCAGGTGGTCAACACGTAAATAAAACTGAATCCGCAGTAAGAATTACTCATTTAAAAACTGGCGTGGTTACACAATGTCAAAATGGTAGATCACAGCATAAAAATAAAGATACAGCTATGAAACAACTTAAAGCAAAATTATATGAGATAGAGATTCAAAAAAAGAGAAGTGAACAAGATAATATTGAAAATGAAAAAGCCGATATTGGATGGGGTAGTCAAATAAGGTCATACGTACTGGATCAATCAAGAATTAAAGATTTAAGAACAAATATTGAAACTAGTAATACTCAATCTGTTTTAGATGGTAATATTGATGTATTCATAGAAGCAAGTTTAAAAAAAGGTGAAAAATAATGGAAGATAAGAAAAATGAATTACATAGGCTTATTCTCGAGAGAAGAAGGAAATTAGAGGATTTAAAAAATTCAGGCAATAATTATTTAAATAATTTTTCAGGAAATATTAGTTGCGCAGCAATAAAAGATATTTCCGCGGATGAAAATATCATTGGTAATGAAAAGAAGGAATTTATTCTTTTTGGAAGAATGATGTCGAAAAGATTAATGGGAAATTCTAGTTTTGCAAATATTAAAGACGAATCTGGAGTTATGCAATTTTATGTAGATAAAAAGAAGCTTGCAGAAGAGAAATTTAAAATCTTCAAACAATCAGATATTGGCGATGTAATATATATAAAAGGTCATTTATTTGAAACAAAAACAAAAGAACTTACAATTTTTTTATCAGATTTCAATATTGTGACAAAATCTTTAAGACCATTACCAGAAAAATTTCATGGTTTATCAGATCAAGAAACAAAATACAGAAAAAGGTACCTTGATTTAATATGTAACGATCAAAGCTGGAATACATTTAACGATAGATTCAAAATTATTAAAGCAATCAGGAATTACTTTGATTCTCAAGGTTTTATAGAAGTTGAAACTCCAATGATGCAAAAAATACCAGGTGGTGCAACTGCAAGACCTTTTATAACTCATCACAACACCCTTGATATTGACTTATATATGAGAATTGCCCCTGAACTATATCTTAAAAGGCTCATTGTTGGTGGTTTTGAAAAGATCTATGAAATAAATAGAAACTTTAGAAATGAGGGTGTTTCTTCAAAACATAATCCTGAGTTCACCATGATTGAGTTTTATAAGACATATAGCGATTATAAAGATATGATGACATTAACCGAGGATCTATTAAGACAAGTTGTAAAAAAAGTAAAAAACAAAAGCTCTATAACTTATCAAGGGACAACTTTAGATTTTAATAAGCCATTTAAAAGAATGACATTAATAGAATCAATCTCTAATTTTAAAAAAGATTTGAATATTGAGCATCTTAAAAGTATTGAAAAAATTAAAATTTATTGCGATGAAAATAAAATTGACATAGGAAAGTATAACTCTTTAGGAGAAATCCAGTTTCATTTATTTGAAAAATTTGTCGAGTCTAATTTAATTGAGCCTACTTTTATTACAGAGTACCCAATAGAAGTTTCACCACTGGCTAGAGTAAATAATTCAAACCCTTTAATAGCTGACAGATTTGAATTTTTTATTATGGGTAAAGAGATTGCCAATGGTTTTTCAGAACTTAATGATCCAGACGACCAAAAGAAAAGATTTGAAACTCAGGTTGCAATGAAGGAAAAGGGAGACGATGAAGCGATGTATTTTGATGATGATTATATTGAAGCTTTAGAGTATGGAATGCCTCCAACTGCTGGAGAAGGAATTGGTATTGACAGATTAGTTATGATACTTACAGACTCACCATCTATAAGAGACGTGCTTCTTTTCCCACTAATGAGATAAAATCTTTATTGAAATCTAATATCCGATAAAAGCTAATATAATTACTACTACAAATATTACTGTCAGTATTACTAATGGAATAAATAAATCTTTTTTTTTTTGATTTATGTATAAAAATATTAGTAGTAATATTACAAAAGCTATTATCAAATATTTAATCATTTTTTATTACTTGCTCCATAATTTCAACAGTGGCTCCATTTATAGCTAAATTTTTATTTAGCATATCTTTTCTAAGGACTACTAATGAATTGTATGTTTTATCGTTTATTTTCACTAAATTTAAAATTTCTCCAGCACTTTTTTTATCACTCGCAGTCTCTAACTTATCATTTATAGAAATTTCTTTCTTTGATATAAATTTTATTTTACACAATAATTTTTTCGTTTCTCCTAAATAGTGCGTTCTTGCTACAATTTCTTGTCCTGGATAACATCCTTTTGAAAAAGAAACTCCATTTAATAAGTCCAATGAAAGCATTTGCGGAGTATATGATTCTATTTGTGAATCGTTTATAAATGGTATTATTGAATCAATATCCATAAAATCAAATGACTTATATCCCAATATGCTGGAATTTTCCATATCTAAAAGACTTTCTATTTCTTTAGGATTTGTTTGAAGAATAACCTGATTATCATTAATTTTAAATACTAAAGACTGATCAATTTTTTTTGCTTCTTTAATATTTAATTCGCAGTTTATTAATGAAGTAATCTCGTTTTTAACTGCTATACCAATCAAAATATCCTTTTGTATAACAAACTCAACTTTTGACATCATTTTATACATATTTAATTTTTGCAATAAAGGCTCTAAAGTATCTAAAGTTGTATATAAATAAAATTCTCTATCTACATGAATTATATATAAAATTGATATTAGTCTTCCCTTGGGGTTGCAGTATCCAGAAAGCATAACACTATTATTTTTCATATTTTTTACATCATTTGTAAATTGCGTGTTTAAAAAAATCTCTGCATCTTCTCCATAGCATTTTATTAAAACTTTATTACTTAAAATGGACATGGTTTTTTGTGAAGATATTTTACTTATTTCCTCTGAGAAATTGAAATTCGTTTTTAAACCGTATTTATCAATAATAGCCTCTTTATTGAGGAATTTTTTTAAAAAATCGTTTATCATATATGGTTTTAGTTATATTGAATTATTTATTATTTTAGGAGAAACAATGTCACTATCTAAAGTTCCACTTTCCCCACACTTGCAAGTATACAGATTACCTCTTGTTGCGCTTGTGTCAATATCAAGCAGAATTTGTTTTGTGGCAAATAGCGTGACTTATGCATTATTTATAATTTTCTTAATTTCGATTGCATCAGGAAGTGAAATCTATAGTATTAGCTATACAATATTTACGAGTGCTATTGGAAAAGTGTTAACGAGTATATGGCTATTTTCTTTATATCTTTATATGTCCAATGAAATCAGACACCTTTTTTGGGATTTTGGTTATGGTTTTAGCGGAAATACTCCATTAATAGCCTCCTATATAGTGCTATCAGCTACAGCACTGATAACAGTTATAACAGTTTTGCTTTATTTGCTATAGAATAGGTATTAGGAGAATTAAATTGTTGCTTAAAGTTTTACACGGAAAAAAACATTGGTTATTTCATAGATTTACTACAATAGTTCTTTTCCCATTGATACTATGGATAATCTATTCTTTAAGTCTTGTTCCCGAAATTACTTATGAAAATATGGTCCTTTGGGCTAGTAAGACTCCGAACTATATATTTCTTTCAATCTTAATTATTGTTTCTGCAAGACATTTTCAGCTTGGCATACAAGTCATTTTAGAAGATTATATTTCTACTATAAAATTCAGAGATTTTTACATTAAACTGATTAATATCATCTTTTATTTTCTTGCTTTTTTAGGTTTAATTGCTGTTACAAAAATATATTTTGGAGCCCATGTTTAAATGAATAAGAATGATTATGAAATGATCACTCATGAGTATGACGTCCTGGTTGTTGGTGCTGGAGGTGCTGGGTTAAGAGCCACATTAGGTATGGCAACCGAAGGTTTAAAAACTGCGTGTATAACAAAAGTATTTCCTACAAGAAGTCATACAGTTGCTGCTCAAGGAGGAATGAGTGCCGCACTTGGTAATATGGGTGAGGATGATTGGCGTTGGCATATGTATGACACAATCAAAGGTTCAGATTGGCTTGGCGATCAAGACGCTATAGAGTATATGTGCAAAGAAGCCATACCTTCTGTAATAGAGCTTGAACACTACGGAGTACCTTTTTCAAGAACAGAGGCGGGGAAAATTTACCAAAGACCATTTGGTGGCATGACTACACGCTATGGTGAAGGTATAGCACAGCGTACTTGTGCTGCAGCAGACAGAACAGGTCATTCCATTCTTCATACCTTGTATCAACAATCCTTAAAATATAAGGCTGAATTTTTTATTGAATATTTTGCAATTGATTTGGTAATGAATCAAGGTGAGTGCACTGGGGTAATTGCAATTGATTTATCAACAGGAAAACTTCATCATTTTAAAGGTCAGGTTACTTTGTTAGCTACAGGGGGTTATGGTAGGGCTTATTTTTCTGCTACATCTGCTCATACATGTACAGGTGATGGTGGTGGTATGGCTCAAAGAGCAGGAGTCCCTCTACAAGATATGGAATTTACGCAATTTCATCCAACCGGGATCTACGGTGCTGGTTGTTTAATAACTGAAGGTTCTCGAGGAGAAGGAGGTTATCTTACTAATTCAGATGGTGAAAGATTTATGGAGCGATATGCGCCAAATGCCAAAGACCTTGCATCTAGAGATGTTGTAAGTAGGTCAATGACAATTGAAATCAATGAAGGTAGAGGCGTTGGCAAAGAAAAAGATCATATTGAGCTTCATTTAGAACATTTAGGCAAAGATGTTATAAACGAAAAACTTCCTGGAATTGCTGAGTCTGCAAAAATATTCGCTGGGGTTGACGTTACAAAGGCTCCAATACCTGTTATACCAACTGTTCATTATAATATGGGTGGTATCCCTACAAATTATTTAGGAGAAGTCTTAAAACCAAAAGATATCAATGATGAAACAGTTGTCCCAGGGTTAATGGCTATTGGCGAGGCCTCCTGCGTATCAGTGCACGGAGCAAATAGATTAGGATCAAATTCTTTGCTTGATTTAATAGTTTTTGGAAGAGCTGCTGCAAAACAAGCTTCAACACTTGTGAAATCTGGCGCAAAGCATAAGGAGACAAATAAATCCGCCATCGACAAAATAGTTGGGCGTTTAGATAAAATTAGATACTCATCAGGAAAAAACTTACCATCTAAATTAAGACTTAAACTTCAAAAAGAGATGCAAAGAAGCGTTGCTGTTTTTAGAACTGAAAAAACTTTAGATGAAGGAAAAAAAATTATACATGATATTTATAAAGATTTTTCAGATATAAATCTTAGCGATAATTCACTTAAATGGAATTCAGAACTTTTAGAAACCTTAGAATTAGAGAATTTACTTACACAAGGTATCGTTTCTGTAGAATCAGCATATAATAGGAAAGAATCAAGGGGAGCTCACGCTAGAGATGACTACCCGGAAAGAAATGATAAAGATTGGATGAAGCATACAATTGCATCAATTGATGACAATGGTATAGTAGATATAGGTTATAGAAAAGTTGTATTAACGACTTTAACTGATGAAGTTGAAGCTGTTCCACCTAAGAAGAGAGTTTATTAATCATGGCTGAATTTACATTACCTTTAAATTCTATTGTAAAAACTGGCAAACACTTTAAATGTGATAATGCGGATAAAAAAAATATTCGAATTTTTAAAATTTATCGTTATGATCCAGATGATGAAAAAAATCCTCGTGTCGATACATATGAAATTGATACTTCTGATTGTGGACCAATGGTTCTTGATGCGCTTCTTAAAATAAAAAACGAAATTGACACATCAATCACATTTAGAAGATCTTGTAGAGAAGGTATATGCGGCTCTTGCTCAATGAATATTGATGGAAGAAATGCATTAGCTTGTACAAAAAGTATTGATGAAATTAAAGGAGATATAAAAATATATCCATTACCACACATGCCAGTTATTAAAGATTTAGTTACAGATTTATCAGACTTTTACAAACAATATGAATCTGTCCAACCTTGGCTTCAAGCCGAAGAACCAAAGGATTTAACCACAGAAAGACTTCAATCAAAAGAAGAGCTAGCCGAATTAGATGGATCTGACGAGTGTATTTTATGTGCATGCTGTTCAACAAGTTGTCCAAGTTATTGGTGGAATAGTGATAAATATCTTGGTCCAGCTACTTTAATGCAAGCGTATCGTTGGATCGCTGATACTCGAGATGAACATCAAAAAGAAAGATTAGAAAAATTAGAAGACACATTTAAGCTCTATAAGTGCCATACAATTATGAATTGTACTAACGCATGTCCAAAAGGCCTCAACCCTGCTAAGCAAATAGCAAAAATAAAATCTTTAATAGTTTCCAACAAAATCTCAAATGGATGATAAAGAAGTATTATGGAAATGTAGAAGAGGAACAAAAGAACTCGATATTTTGATGTCGAATTTCTATCATGACTTTTATAAAACAGCCTCACAATTTCAAAAAGAGGGCTTTATAAAACTTTTATCTTTAGAAGATCCAGTAATATACGATTTATTATTAAATAAAATATCTTTAAAAGACATTGCAGTTAATGAAATTGCTGATATG
>MDTB01058447.1_pt1 | contig 11166 bp, 11 predicted proteins | sample 811161 | NCBI WGS metagenome assembly MDTB01 (sample SAMN05326650, study PRJNA326480) | marine metagenome | isolation source: seawater | place: Mediterranean Sea | collected 2009
CTCTTTTCTCCTAAAAGTTCTGATTTTTTTTTAAGTTGGGCTGCCTTTTCTCTGCCTAAAAAATTTTCTATTATTATCACACCATTTTTTCTGAGCTCTCTATACTCTTTACTATGTCCATTTTTTAGAAGAATTCTAAATATATGTGCTGCAAAATATCTGAAGGCTTGATAGCCAATAAGGTTCAATCTGGTCTGTATCCATTTATCTTTGCTAAAAAAGTTCATTGGTCTTCCCTTCTTTTCCAAGAGTCGTCAAGTTCAAATACGGCTCTGTCTTTTATTTTTGGTTGTATCCAAGAGTTCTTATCAAGTTGAATGATTTCTGTTCCTTTTTTCTGAATTAAGTCAAAAAGAGAATGAAATTCCATTAACATGCGTGCAGTGCTTAAAGCTAGGTAAATAATACTCGTATTATAGTATTCCTTTACTCCGCTGCTTGCCATGCGTGCTCCTACCATTTGCGTGCCTCGCATGCCTAGTAGATAAATCCTTTTATACCCCATTTTATATCCGAGCCATAGCAGAAAACTAGGTCCGTTATATGGTTTCAAAAATGGCCAGACAGGAAGAAAACGATAAGTTGCTGGTATTTCGAATATATCTCTACCTACAAATGAAGAAATTATCACCGCAGGGTTTTCATTTTTTTTTACTTTTTGTACTCGTGACCTATACTCGTCTTCAGAAATTGGAGGGTGGTGAGCGCTAAAATAATGGAGGATATGATTCTGCGGTCCCAAATCTTTAAGAAAATCAACACCAGAAGAATTTGTGAATATGTCAAATTGTCCGTTCAAAGCTTTCCAATCATCTGTAATATAGCCGCTTAAGATTAGAAGAGTGTCTGATTTTTTATTTGATTTAAGCTCTGTGTAAACCGAAAGAGACTCCATCAATTTTTTGAGAGAAAATACTGACTTTAATATTTTTAAAAAAAATTTTATAAGGTCATATAGAATACATTGGATTTTGAAAACAGAGATCATAGTTGCTCCACGATACTTAAAAGTTCTGTCATTCTTGATTTTATGTCGTGTCCGCTGCTAAATAATCTTTTCCGTGACTTTTCAACTAATTCAGTCCATAAGACGGAGTCATTTAAATACAACTCTAGCTTTTCTTTAAGTTCAAATATGGTATCAAAATAAAGTATTTCGTCTTCCAAGTATAATTTTAACATTTCTGATGTTCTAGGCGCAACTAATAGTGAGCCAACTGCAGGAATTTCAAAAACTCTTCTAGTATAACTATCTTCATTCCAGGAAGAAAAAAAACACAGACAGCATTTTGTGTTGATAAGTGCATTATTATAGTCAAGAAAATGAAGAGACCCGCCTATTTTTTTATACCCTCCTTATGAGTGTAGTATTTGTTCCAATCTCTACCATTAATTTTTAAGTCAAAGCCAGCTTGAAAAAGACTTTTAGCATATTCGATCCTCATGTCTGGCTCACAGTGACCGTAGAACCCGACATCAGTCGACTTTTCATCAAATTTTTTAAAACATAGGTTTTCTAGCTGTTTTGGCACAAAAAAAAGATCGAAGTATGGATACGTTTGTTAGGCCAAGGTTTTCATACTTTTCGATATCACTATTTCTATAAACAAAATTATGATCGGCAATCCTTATACTATCTCTGTAATATCGAAAAAAAACTTTTTCTCCATTTGTCCCATAAATAGTATCAGGGTTGAAAGTTACCACTTTCGTCCCAATATCCTTAATTTTTTTTATGGTATTTGGCGATATTAATAGAGCCCTATAAAGAAATACCAAATCAAATCTTTCTTCAATACATTTTTCAAGTAATGTAATGTTTATATGAAAAACTGAAGGTCCTATAAGGAATCTCTCAGCAATATATCCAGATTTTCCTCTTAAAAAAGTTCCATAAAAAAAATGATGTGCGTCTATACCACTGAACGATGAAAGACATTGAACGATTGAGTGTTCGTGTTGAATACGTCTTCCAAGACCTACGACAAGAATTTTAATTTTTACATTTCCTTTTTTTATATTTTAATCACTACACTATCTGGTAAAAATAACTTATCCGAATTCCAATTTCCAAACTTTTTGTGTTTTAAATGACCTGGCATTATTATTATCCCTGATCCAAAATATGCAAGAGCTGCAACCCACCAGGAATAAGTACTATTTGAGATAATTATATGGTCAAAAGTACCCATTTTGAAAAAGTCTTCATCTGTAGAGATATGTACATTGTGTTCAATGCCAATAAATAATTTCTCTATTATTTTATTGAGTCTTTTTTCTGAAAAAATATGAAATTCCACATTTTGATAGTTCGTCAAAAAATAATTGATACCCTGCCTATAATAGTCTTTCAGTAATGTAGAATAGCCATCCTCAAACTCTCTTATATGTACGACAATTTTTATTTTTTTTGTATGATTTTCACGTGAGTTGTTTTTAAATTTTTTAATAACTGCTTGGTATTTTTCTTTAAGAATAGGTAGCACTTTTAGTGCGCTATCAGCATCTTGAAAGTAGCCTTCTAAAAAAATATTTTCAAAATTTTTATAAAAACTTTGTGTTTTAATACTCGTATAAGCTGCATCTTCGGATAAGTAAATAGACTTAAAAAAATGAAGTCTAGTTAGCATTTGAAATTTTCGTTCTAATTTATTTCTAAAAGTAAAATTACGCTTGGCTATCTCTTCCTTATTAACAAACCCAAATCGTTCCAGTTCGAACTGTCTTTGCACCCCGACAAGGTAAGGGTCTTTTTGAAACGTTGTCTCATAATCAAGTTGCAGTTGGCGTTTTAGTCTTTGTGATAGCATCAGTCCAAAGGCATATATAAATAGTTGATTGCCAAGACCTCCCTTTATACGTACGACGAGATTTTTCAATGTAATGCTGCTCCAAAGATTGCTTAGACTTAAGTGTTTGAATGCACTTAAGTTTTTTTTACTTTTCAATATTCATATGGGCAAGTAAAATTTTTTACCTAACCGATTAGCTTTTTTTTCATTTTAATTAATAAAAAATCAAAAAAACTATTTACAGGTACTTTTTCAATATTAACAAGTGGTATAATGCTTCCTAAAAACATATAAAAATCATAAATATTTTCAATCTTGAATTTGTCACAACTAACTACCAGTTCCTTTGTTTTTTCATTGTAACCACTCTGGAATGCGTCTTTTTTTGATGTTGCAAATTCGGATAATCCTGTTGGTTTAGTTAAATCCAGTATTTCATTTTTGTTAACAATTGAGTAGCCTTTAAGCTTTTCTAAAGCCCATGCTTTAAGATCGCTTCTTGACATGGATTGTATTTTCTTTTTTATTCTCTTCAGATAGAGACGCTCATTAAGCGATATTCCTCTGGTTAAATTTTGTTCATAGGCTTGGAGATAAGACTCAGCTATCGAGGAGTCAATTACACCGGCGATTGCCTGAATTTTATCATTCCAGGGGAGCTCATCGTTGTCGAAAAATTCCTTGAACCGAGTTCCTTTGGCAGCAATAGAATTTCCATTACTAAGCGCCGAACTACCTGTGATGCTAAAAGACTGTTCACAAAAAAGATAATTATCAATTACACTTGAACACACAATACCTGAGTAGATGTCAGGAGTATTGGAATGAAAAAACTTATTTTCTTTTGACCTCTCTTTAACGCGATTTATAACTTTAGCGCTTATAAATGAATTATATAATGTAGGTAAATATGCATATTGAGAAAGACCCTTTGCGATTAAAAATAAAACGGGTAGGGATCTCATTTTATAAATTTTTTGTTCCAAACTGATAGTTGCTATATTTGGCTTCTTTGCAGAATTTGGCCAATTGTAATCGACCTTTCTCCAAGAAATGGCATGAGGTTCGTAAAGTTCCACTAATTTTGCTACTTGAGTGAGGCCATTCTTTACTAGGCCATCGTCATCACCCAGAAAAAAAATGTACTTTCCTCTTGCTTTAGAAAGTGCGTGTTCCCAGTTTTTTGCCATACAGCAGTGTTTAGGTGGAGTCGTATATACTAATCGTTCGTCATTAATACTTTTAACTAAATTAGCGGTATTATCATGCGAATGATTGTCAGAGACTATCAGTTCAAAATCCTCATAATTTTGGCTTAATACAGTTTTTATACTGTGCTCAAGAACTGAACTACGATTGTAAGTAGGAATTATTATTGAGAACAACATTTATTTAACCTCAACCTATAAATAATTTCTCGATGCGCTTATAGCTGATCGATGTCACCATAGAAACAGCAAAAAGCCCGAAAAAAATACAGTATTCCGTTCTTACTTCCATACTATCCAAAAGCCACAAAAATGCGTACGTAAACACAAATACAAATAAGGCATCTCTTAAAGCTTTCGAGAAAAAATAGAAACTGATCTTAATACCTATAAAAGTATAAAAACTATAAAACAAGAGCCCAACCAATTCAACAAAAACCCAAGCTATACCAATTCCATTAATGCCATACATTGAATAAAATGGATAAAGACATATTATCACCCCTACAGGACTGATAAAACTTGAGGTTGACATTATTTTTACTTGTCCAAAAACGTTGCCATACGTAAAAATTAAACCGGAAGTGCATCCGCAAATGTTAGCTACCACAAGCAATTGAAACAGAGGATTTATTGAAGAGATTAAATCATCATTTTTGAGCCATAGGCCAAGGAAATATTCTCCAAAAAATAAAATAAAAACCCATATGGAAATCTGAGAAATTAAAACTGATGACGAACATATGTATGTCGCTCTTGGAATGAGCTTTGGATCTTTTTGATACAATCGTAGTAGTTGTGGATACAGAGCATTTTGTACTGGTATTGATATTGAATAGACCAGTGCCGCCGGGGTAAAAGCTAGCCCATATAAAGCAAGTTTTTCAACAGATGCAAAGCTTGCCAAAAAAATTTTATCAGCCTGCATAGTGATCAAGGACCCTAAATTTGTAATAAAAAAACCCATTGAGAAATTAATTCCATCTTTATTCAAACTTATTGACTTTAATTTTAAAACTTTGTTGTCAGTAAGACTGAAAGAGAAATGCGAAGAAGCTAGAAAAGAAATCACAGTTGACAATACTATTGGCCAAACAAGAAGGTTGTGATTTATCGGGAAGCTAAAGAACAGATACAACGCAGTTCCGTGCCTAGCAAAAGAGCCCATAACAATAATCATATTCGACTTTACGTAAAATTCGTTAGCAATCAGAATTTGTCGATTCAAGATGTCTAAATTTTTTAAAAGCATACACAAAAAAATGGCAATTATGCTTATTGAATTGAATTGCCCTACTAACTGTTTTAAGGGGGGAATGGAGATAGTCGCTAGGAATACAAAAAAAAGTATTACGCTGTTTAAAATAAGCAAAATTGTTTTTGAGTTTGAAATAAGTTTATTTATGTCGGATGCAGGGGATCCATTCTGAATTTCCAGTTTTAATTGTCTTAATAAAAGATTTGGGATGCCAAATTCAAGAATCAAACCCCACGCAAAAACTATGACAATAAGGTTCCAGATCCCTAAAAAGTATAAGTCAAGAATATCGAGATAAATAGGAAGACAAAATAAGCCTAAAAGAAGGTTTATTGCCTGAGCAACCAAATTACTAATCAAAGCAATTTTGAATTTCATTTAATCTTCTTAGCAAAGAAAATGTAATGCATAACTTACCCAGCCCAAAAAGCCATAGATTCATATTCAGGATATGGATATATGCCATAACGAAACTTTATCGAAGAACCTCTGGCCTCGGCGTATTCAGTTACTAACCTTCTTATAGAAATTGGCTTGTTGCTACCTATGTTGAAAATACCGTCCGCTTTTTTCAATAGCAAATCAGAAAGTTTTTCTGATACTTTCTCCACCGGTAAGTAATCTCTAAGTTGATCGCCCATACTCATGTCAAACCATTTCTCTTTGTTATCAATAGCTTTTTTCAATTTTGACATTATTTGCTTTTCAGACTGTCCTTCACCATATGTATAAAAAATTCTTGCCCAGCAAAGTGAGACCTTATTGGTTTTACAAAGCTTATTGAGTTTGTTGTATAACTCAACTTTTGCTCTAGCATATGCTGTTTGAGGATCTGTCTCTTCTGAGGGCTTAATTGGGCCAAATTTAATTCCATACTCTTGGCATGTTCCAGAAACAGCTATGTGTTTTAGCCCATTTTTGATTTGGTGAGAAATGAAAGCCCGACTATCTAATGCATACTTGTAGTGCTCTTTTGAGGAGTAGTTATCTAATTGCCCCCAAGCCAGATGTAATAGTACATCAACGCCCTCCTTTTTGAGATTAATTGTGTCTTTAAAAATGTCAACTTCGATTGGTTTTACACACGCAAACCAGGCAGCGTCCTTGATACTCGATTTATCTCTTACAACGACAACGACTTTGATACCCCTATAAGTCAAATATTTTATTAATGATTGACCTATGAAGCCATTAGCTCCTGTGATCCCAATAATTGGTTTCATTTTTAGGATACCTCTAAGAGAAAAGATTTATGTAAGAGTTTTTCTATATTTTTCACACTTTTTTCTTTTGCTTAGTATTGAAGGTGCAAAGATCGCCCTTGAACCCCTTAGATATTAAAAACTCTTCAACTTCCTTTTTAAGGTGAGGTGCAAACAGGATTATCTTATCCGTTGACTTATAGTTGAAATTTTTGGCATTTTTGATAAAAACCTCAGTGCCAGCTATTTTACTTCCTGCCTTTGATATATTGATGTCTAAAACTACTGACAGCCTATCGCGTAGATGTTTAGATTTTGCAATCATCAATCCAGCCTTTGAATTTGCTCCGTACCCAACTGCGTTATCCTCAGAGATATTTTCTATTGCCCAATTGTTTAATTTAATAATCCAATCATCTAAGTAACTTTGAGTTAGTTTAGGTCCGATATTACCCTCCCAAAGCAACTCAGAGTTATCTTGAACCTTTTTTAGAAGGAAGCAGTTACTATTCGGATCGAAACCAGGTCCCATATCTGAAAAAATTGTGAAAGATTTACTTAATATATTATTAAATTCATCCGGACTGAGCAAGTTATAAACTCCATGGTAAAAGTTTTCAAATCTCTTTTCTTCTAAGACGCGATGATAATTCATATTTTCAGCATATATAAAGCCACCTGCCGCAACAACTTTTGAAATAGCAATCATAAAATCGTGAAAATCTAAAACATGAGATATTACATTTGAAACTATTACCAGATCGAAAGATGCCTCTAAACTATGTTCTTTTATTAAATTAACGTTAAAAAAATCATTTATTATCGTTGCACTGTTTGCTTTATCTAATGACTCTATAGCTTTTGTGAAGGGGTCTACCCCTGTCAAGGTGCAACCATATTTAATAAGTTCTTTACTCAATGTGCCATCATTGCAAGCAATTTCCAATACGCGTTTTCCGTTAAGCAATCCCCAACTGTTAAGGTTAAGCGCTAATTCTTTCGAGTAATTTACATAGTTTTCTGATGCTCCACTGAAAAAATTATATTTCTCACCGTATAAATCTATTGGGTTTAGCTTTACCACTGCAGAGCTAACAGAACAACGGCCGCAACGTCTGTAGTTTAAAGGACAGGTGTCATTATTGTTAAGAAGTGATGAAATAGGCATATCTCCAAAGTCTAAACCTTCAGAGTTAAATGTTCCTCCACAAACACATTTGCTTTGTCTGTTCATTTAACGAATTTAGCGAATTGCTCTTTGTTGATGATTTTTATAGAGGTTGCATCTTGATGTGAAATCTCTGAAACAACCAACGGAAACTTTATAGCAAACAAGGGAGAAGCTAACGATAAGTTTGCTTGGTCCTTTGGATCATAGGTAATGTTATGGTGGTAGAGTATAGTGCAGTTATCACTTAGGGCCTGAAACCCGTGTCCGTAGCCTAATGGAATCACAAACGATTGACTGGCATCGGATAATTCCTTGTAATACACTTTTCCAAATTCCTTGTCATTTTCTCTAAGATTAACGGCGATGTCTAAGATTTTTCCAGATAAGCAAGTAATCATTTTGAGCTCTGCTCTTGAAAAAGAGGAATGAATACCTCTCACCGTTCCCTTATTCCTTGTTTTAGAAATATTGATCTGTTTTACCCAGGAATACTTTCCTTGCCAAATCTTTGTGAAAGATCCTCTGTTATCTTTAAATACATTTGAGCTAAGTAAACATGGTTCTTTAAAATCTAATAATTCCAAAATAAAAGCTTTCACTCTTTTCTTAATTAGGATTAATAAATTCGCTTCTATCTCATTTTAGGTAACTACGAATAAAACGTCTACATATTTCGCTGTGCTTTTTTACGAAAAAAACAAACCTACTAATAGATTGCAATTATTAATACTTAATTTTTTATTTTATCCAGTTAAGTTCCTTGTCTAGAAGGTCCTCACGCATAAGCCGTTGAAGCGTATTCAATCTCTTGAATCTTTCGTATACTTCTGGGCCACCATTGTAATCATGTCTTAAATTAGAAAAATGGTTGGATAAACGATGAATAGAATCTGTTAGGCTTAATAGCGGTGTTGAAAAACCAGAAAGACTCTGAAAAAGGCTAAAATCAACCTTATATGAGCGTTTGTCCGGTTCAGCGAATTTATTTATTTGTATTTTTTGATGATCAAAATTTGTTACAAACTCAGCAAGTTCATAAACTGAGTAATTATTTTCATTATATCCACAATTCATTACCATATAATTGGAGGTCATTTTAAAATTTATTGCCCAATCGAAAGCTCGGGCCATATCTTTAACGTCAATTAATGGCCTTAGAGGTTTGCCATCGCTTAAAATATTTATCTTATTGCTACAAACATAATTCCAAACAAAGTCATTCAAAACTAAATCTAATCTAGTTCTTTGAGAAACACCGCAAGCTGTTGCAAATCTCAAGCAGATAATTTGAAAGTTGTCATCAGATAGCTTTTCCAGTTCTTTTTCACAATCTATTTTTGATTCTGCATATGCAGTCAAAGGCATAACCGGATCATTTTCCGTTTTTGCATTATCACCCCCATATCCATAAACACTACATGAAGATGCAAAAATAAATCTTTGAGCACCCAGTTCTTTTGCTTTAGAAGCGTTTTTAACAACTGCATGTAAATTTATATCCCTAGTTTGCTTTGAGAAAATTTTACCCATTGGATCGTTTGAAATCGCAGCCAGCGCGATCACTGCCTCGGAACCCTTTATGGCATCTTCGAAGGTATCTGAACGAACATCTCCAAAAAATTGTTGATCATAATAAATATCTCCTGCATTAGAACTCATAGTGTTATCTAAAGTGAAATATCCATTATCTATTCCCTTCAAATTTAAATTGCTGTGGTTGCTCTTAAGATATTTACCAACTACAGGTCCCACATATCCAAGGTTTCCTGTGACAAGAACTTTCATTTAACTACTCCTTGAAAAAGTCATATTTTATAATACTCTTTGTACCATTGTACGAATTTTGCGACCCCATCGTTGATGTTTGTTTTGGGCGTATAGCCTGTAATATCCTTAAGAAGTGTTGTGTCAGCCCATGTTTCCGGTACATCACCAGCCTGAATAGGAAGAAAGTTTTTTGATGCTGTTAACCCCAAAGACCTTTCAATAGCAGCAATAAAGTCTATCAGTTTTTCAGATTTTGAGTTTCCAATATTTAATACGCGGAAAGGAGCTATCGGTGAGCTTCCAGCGCAACAGTTTGATGAGTTTGAGTATGTAGGAACTAGGTTTATCAGCAATTTTATTCCTTCTACTAAGTCATCTATATAGGTAAAATCTCGTTTCATTTCTCCATAGTTATAAACATCGATAACTGTATTGTTAATGATCGATTCCGTGAACTTAAACAAAGCCATATCTGGCCTTCCCCAAGGACCGTATACGGTAAAAAATCGAAACACAGTTATAGGAAGGTCGTATAGGTGCGCATAGCTATGAGCAATGTTTTCAGTAGCTTTTTTCGTCGCTGCATAAAAAGACATTTGGTAGTCAGCTTTATCTTTTTCTTTAAAGGGCATTTGATCGGAAGCACCATAGATTGAGGAAGTTGATGCCAGAAGCATATGTTGTGGTTTGCAGACTCGGGCCGCTTCGAGCAACTCGAAAGTACCTATAATATTACTATCGAGATAGCTTCTAGGACTTTCAATTGAGTATCTGACACCAGCTTGAGCTGCTAAGTGAATAATTATTTTAGGGTTTTCTTTTTCCATCAAATCAATAAGAAGCCCCTTTTTTTCTATTTTTTCATGAATTGATAAGTAATTTTCATTTTTCAGAAGAATCTTTTCTCTCTCATTTTTCAAATTTACATCGTAGTAATCCGACAAAGAATCTAGCCCGACCACTTTCCACCCTTCATCTAACAATTTCTTGGAAATATGAAACCCAATGAAACCCGCAGACCCTGTTATTAAGGCTACTTTACGTTTTTCGTCATCTATCATTTAGTCCGATCCAAATAGGTCTCTGGTGAATACTTTATTTCGAACATCATCTAGCTCACAAGTAAATCGATTTGCAACAATAACCTCTGAATTCTGTTTAAAAGCTTCTAGATTGTTCTCTAGCCGAGAGTTGAAAAACTGTTTTTCTCTTAAAGTCGGTTCATACACAATAACCTCAATACCCTTTGATTTTATCCTTTTCATAATACCTTGAACAGCACTATGTCTAAAATTATCACTGTCAGATTTCATAGTTAGTCGATAGATACCTACAGACTTCGGGTTCTTTATTAAAATCTGTTCAGCTAAAAAATCTTTCCTAGTTTGGTTTGCATCAACAATTGCCTTTATTATATTCTGAGGGATAGAGCTATAGTTTGCTAAAAGTTGTTTAGTATCTTTTGGCAAACAATAACCTCCATAACCGAATGATGGATTGTTGTAAAAAGAACCTATCCGCGTGTCTGAACATACACCATCTATAATTTCTTTAGTATCCATTTCCCCTGCAATGGCGTAACTATCTAATTCATTAAAAAAAGCAACTCGCATGGCCAAGTAAGAGTTTGCAAATAGCTTTATTGCCTCCGCCTCTCTTGCACCTGTAAAGAAAACCTTAACTTCTTTTTTAAGTGACCCCTCAATAAGTAAGCGGGCATAAGTTTTTGCTCTTTCAGATTTTTCACCAACAATAATTCTATTAGGAA
>MDTB01078192.1_pt1 | contig 11166 bp, 9 predicted proteins | sample 811161 | NCBI WGS metagenome assembly MDTB01 (sample SAMN05326650, study PRJNA326480) | marine metagenome | isolation source: seawater | place: Mediterranean Sea | collected 2009
ATAAAAGATTTATATACAAATGGTGCGGTACGCCGGTCTCGAACCGGCGGCCTTCTGCTTGGCAAGCAGACGCTCTACCAACTGAGCTAGTACCGCATTTGGTGAAGTAATATACCTTTTAAAGCGCTTGCTTTCAAGATTATAAATTTTTGATAATTAAGGGTAATTCAACCCTTTGAATTTCATTTAAATTGCTATTTAAATCTCTAGCAGAAATGGCTAAAAATTTTGCATTTAAGTTTGTAGGAATAGCTATCTCTATTTTTGCCGATGAAACTAATCCACCCATAACCTCTCGATCTTCATAACCAATGTGATGAGCATATGCATAAAATGGATTACCTATTCCAAGAATTAACAATTCGTTTTCATCTTCATCTAAAATTCTTATAGCATATTTGTCTCGCTTAGAAGGATGTCTTAGCTTTAAAAGGGTTTGGTTTGATGGATTACCAATAAAATCTTCAACAACCGCTATTGAATTTGGTGATAATTTTAATCCAAGAACATATGCTTCTTGCTCCATTGAATTAATGAAAGGCTTTTCAAATAATACCTTGGAGTTATTTTCTGGATGAGAAAAAAGGTGACTTACATAAAATAATAAAGATAAAGTTAAAGTAAAAGTTAGAGATATTTTCATTAGTATTTTGCCCAATTTATTGCCCATTTGCCGCCCAGAGGCCCAAACATATATCCGTAATTATAGAGAGACTGATCTTGAGGATTATATATCCATTCATTATTAGGAACATCTCGCCAAATGAAAGAGGAATTAAAAAGACCTTCATAAAAATCGTCATGATTATTTACATCATCTGGGGCAGTAACATATCCAGTTAAATCAACTGCTCTCCATGTGTATACTTCAACACTATTATCTGCAGGCCTAGCAAAAGTTACACTTTTTTGATCTGTTTTAGCTTCATCTTTAACACCATTTCTATACCATTCCAAAGTTATCTTGCTTTGGTCGTACTCAACGTTAAGACTAATTTGAAATCCGTCGTTAGATGAACTTCCTGCATTACTAACAAAGCCAACATCATCGTCTTCAAAACCTTGATTAATAATTGAGCCTATTGCAAAACCTTCTACATTTACCTTTCCGTAACCTCCGCTAGAACAACTATCCATAACCGAGCAAAAAGTAGGCCTATAATTATTATACTTTCCATAGTAATTGCCTTCGAATAATCCAACTTTTCCACATTCTGGATTCTTTCGTATAAAACTATATCTTCCGTTGCTATCTGGACTTGAGCTCCATTCGTTAGCAAAACATCCGCATTGATCAACTGTTATGCCCCTATCATCCCAATCACCTATTGTTCCATCTCCGTAGTTGTAACAAACTAGAGTATCTTTTCCTAAAACATTAGTTTGATCTTCAATATGATGATTCCATTTTAGTAAAGAAACATCATTTTGAGTTGTAGTATTTATGTTTCGGTCAGCGAAGCTAGTAACATCCCTGTCATCATCCGAACGATATTCATCTCCCATTTCTCCATGTGCATGGCCAAGCTCATGCATTACGGTAACTGAGGTAGAAGATTTAATTTGTTGAATATTAGTTTTTCCAAGATTCACACCTCTTCCTGGCTGCATGCTTAGAACTGATATTAAATCATTATCGGCTAGTAAGTCTTGAAATATCGAAGTATTGATGTCAGATGACCCAATACAATATACGTCTTCATCCCAATCATAACAGCCAGTCTCAATCGAGGCAGCTGAAGTTCCATCTGGAGATACTGGTTCAGCGACGACTATATCAAAATAACCAGCAAAAAATGTAGTGGCGTCAGATTCATTAAGAAGATTGATAGACTCTAGCAAAGCAGTTCTAAATGCAGTTACATCAGAATCATCCGCCAGTGAATCTGCTACAAAAAGCCATTTAGTTCCAGCTGTTGAATTAGTATCACCAATAAGCTCATAAACATAATAATCTTTTTCTGTTTTTGAGCCCTCAATAAAACCATCATTTTTATCATCGTCTTGAGAAATAGTTACAGTATCTTTATTAGCTATAAACCAAGTATCAAAAGCTGTAAATGTTGAAGCAGTTCCGTCTGAAATCTTTAACTTAGCATTTAAAAATCCTGACTTAGTTATCGATGAAAGGTCTAACTCAATACTTCCATAGCCCTCAGATATAGATGTAAATACAGATGGTATATCTTGATCATCAACTGATGCGCTAAAAGTAAAATCAGCAGAATCATTATCAATATCACTATAGGTGACGTTATAACTTGGATTAGATTCAAATATAAGATTATCTTTATTTAAATTACTATATGTATCCATAGTAATAGTTGGAGCATCATTAACAGCGTTAATTGTGATATTTGCAGTTGCTGTTTGCGTAACATTTTTTTCTGAAGCATTCACAGAAAAGCTAAATTGGTCTGAGCCAAAAAAATTTGAATTTGGTGTATAAGTTATAGCTCCAGAGGAGGTTAAGTTAATTATTCCATTTGATGTATCTGATGTCACTGCGTAGCTAAGTGTGACAACTTCATTAGCAGACGCTGAGAGTGATCCAGAATAAATTTCATCCTCATTTACAGAAAAAGAATTCGAAGCAATAGTTATTGCAAATGGTATTCCTCCACCTCCACCACCACCTCCTCCACAGGATGAAAGTACAAATAATATAAGTAAAAAACGATTATATTTCATGATTAGATTGTAACTGTAAATTAAAAAAAAGAGGGCTAATGCCCTCTTTTTTATTTAAGAAAAAATTTATTAAAATCTAACTCTAAAACCTGCTTTATATACAGGGCCATGGTTCTGAGCTAAAAATAACATATTGTCATATCTTGCATACAATCTAACTTCTTCATCAGTTATGTTTAAACCTTCAACAAATAAGGTTGTCTTATCGCTGACTGAGTAAGAGGCACTAAAATCTATTTGAGATCTAGCTTCTACCCAAAGAGGATTAAATTCATCGAATCCAACATATGTTTCAGCTCTATAGTTATTTGAAAGTCTTGCTGAGAAGTTATTATCTTCATAAAAAACTGATAAGTTACCAGAATCACCAAAACCTGCTAGTTCAAAAGATTGATTTCTTTGCGCAGATGGGCTTGCTTCTGTATCACCACCGATTGAAGTGTAATTAACAATGACTCCAAAATTAGTGCCAACGAAGAAATGTTGAAGAGCAAATTCCATTCCATCAATAGTACCTTCATATATATTTTCAGGTCTTGTAACATCAAATTGCATTAATGGATTTAGATCAGCGCTGCTTTCTACACAAGTCGTACTATTATAATAAAAATAATCACTCCAAGTTCTTTGATCTAGGGTACATGATGTTCCAGGAACTGTTGCAACATAAATCTTCATGAGAGTCTGCCACCAATCCATTGAACCAAAAGCGTATTGATCAATAGTTGCCATGTTAGGCCAGTTTAAAACTTGAGTTGTTGTATCTGCTGGCCCTACTCCAGGAAGTCCATATCTTACGTCATGAAGACCATCAAAAGTAGTTCTTGTTGTTGAGGATCCTACAAAATCTTCAAGATCTTTTTTGAAAAAGTTCACTGCAACATAGCTGCCTTCAGCATAATAATATTCAAATGCTAAATCAAGATTTGTGCTTACAAGAGGATCTAAACCTGCATTACCAGATGTAGCAGAATGAACAGGATTTTGCATATTGAGGAATTGTGGAAACTGAATATTAGGAGAGAATTTCTCTAAAGTTTCTCTTGCTAAAGTTTTGCCAACACTTAATCTAATAACCGTTTCATCAGTTGGTGCAATACTAAATGCAAAACTTGGTAATAACATGCTTGATTCTGAAGAGAAATTACCGGTTACACTTCTAGTTGGACCTGCTTGAAAATAAGGGCCGTCACCCCATCCATACGTACCTATAAAAGTACCGGTAGGAACACCATAGTCTTGTGGAGTCTCTAAGCCAAGCTCTTCATATCTTAAAGAAGTTACAAGTTTCCATGGTTTGGTGTTGAACTCACCTGCAAATTCAGCTTGAATAAATAGAGATTCAGTTGTTTCGTCTACTCTTGCTCCATCTTGTGGATCGCCATAACAATTAGGGAAACCTTCATCACAATCCCATGTAGCACCATTAGTCCAATAACCAGCAGCATATCCTGCTACTGCGTCATCATAATTAATATGCATGTAATAAGGAACGCTCATACCATCTGATGAATCACCAAGAAAGCCTGTTAAGCTTGTTTTAGTAAAGTGACTATCTGTCCAAAAGTTAGGGCCCCAAATTAAAGAACCAGGCGAAGCTCCGTCTTGAATTGGCGCAAATAATGTATTTGAGCGAAGAACTCTTGTAAATGCTTGATCCATCATTGAATAACCAAAATCAATGGATACTAAAGACCCACTTCCACTTAGGTTTTCCCATTTACCAATGATTTGATATTGGTCTAATTGACTCATTTTACTATTATTTCGTAAATGAGCTGTAGTTGATGTCATATCAACTCCCTCTAAATCTCTAACGGTTCTGGCAAAGCCTTGAAAACCGACACTTGTTGTAGGGATATAGTCTGGAATACTATTGTTTGCCATAAAAGTTAAATTAGTTAACTCAGCCCACTGATTATATGGGTTACCGTTTTCGAATGACTGGCCATCGCCATAACCAGACCATGAGCCATTAGCAAATCCCATATCATTATTGCCACCTTTAAATCCGGCTGAAGAACTATGAATATCAAAAGTAAATGTTAATGAATCACTAGGATTCCATTTAATATTTAAACCTAATGACTTATTAGATGTCTTATCTTCATCAAAAGTTAATGCTTGCGTAATGTTTGTTCCTGAACCAACAATATCTAAATTAGTAACAACGCCATTTGAATCAATAGTTACATTATCCATACCTATACCAGCACCATAAGGTGTGGAGTATCCAATATCTAGAGGAGAACCAACCATATTACCATTTGAGGAGAAATCTACGCCTGAATATACGTAATCTATAGTAGCAACAACTTTCTCATTACCAATTTGAAAAGTAGTAGCTAAATTTTTTCTTGTTCTTTCGTTATCTTTATATCTTAGGAAAAACGATTGAGGTCTGTAATTAATGCCACCGCCGCTATTATCTGTAACGTTAGGTCCAAAAGTTGGTGTATTAAGATTACTATTAAGCCACTTCATTTCGTTAGTGCCTTCTTCTCTATTAGTTCTGTAATGATAAGAACCTGATACGGAAACACCCCAGTCAAGACCATTATAATTAGACTTATAGCTATTAATAAATTCAAACTCTGGAGTTGTTTCATCTCCGTTTACATTAGTTGTATCTTGCATCATTAATGCTGAAAACGAACCGCCATTATCAGTCTCTAATGGTTTGGCAGTAACCATATTTATGGTTGCGCCCAAACCACCTGATGGCAATGCAGGGTTTTGTGTTTTATAAACTTCTAATCTTGAAATACCATGAGAAGAAATAGCACCAAAATCATATGCTCTTCCACCATCGTAATTTCCAGGTGCTACAGGCATTTGCCTGCCGTTCAAAGTAACCATATTGTACTGAGCACCCATACCCCTTACTGTTACTTCTTTACCTTCAATATTACTTCTATCAATAGCTATACCTGATACACGAGCTAGAGCTTCAGCAATATTTCCATCAGGAAACTTACCAACATCTTCGGCAGTGATAATTTCAGTAACACCTATCTTATTTCTTTTAATTTCAAGTGCATCCATTAAGCTTGATTTGATACCAGTAGTGACAACCTCTTCCATCTCCTGATTTTCAGCTGTACTCATAGTTGTTGTCATAGTTGACATAGATGAATCTTGAGAATCTGAACTCTCTGTCATTATTTCTGTTGAAGATTCCTGCTCCTCAACAGCTACAGGTTTATCATCCTCTAACGGTTTATCAGCAAGTGCACTTATGCTGGTTAATGTAATTGCTGGCAATAGCAACATGAATGATATTGAAAACTTATTCACGGATTTCCCCTAAAATTGATTATAACTAGATGCATTAGACAAAATTGCCCCCAAGATGTCAAGAATATATACAAAGGATGTATATAAAAAAGACTACAAAATGATCAATAAAGCAACAACGTTAGTTATTACTTTATTGAATTTTTAAATTTAATAAGATTAAGTGATTACTTATCTTGTTTCGCGAGGTCTAGATTCGTTAACAACTAACTTTCTACCCTCTACTTCAGTATCATTTAAAGCTTCGATAGCTGCTTCAGCTCCGTCGCTCATTTCAACAAAACCAAAACCCCTAGAACGATTTGTCATTCTATCAGTAATAATTTTAGCTGAAGTTACAGTTCCATGCTCTGCAAAAAGATTTTCAAGATCTTGATCGCTCATGCCCCAAGAAAGATTTCCAACGTATATATTCATAATATCCAATTAATAAAAAAAGTTATCTTACATTAAAAAAAGAAGAAATTGTAAAAAACTTATTCCTGAATGAAGTCAAGAGTTCTTTCTCCATACTCTGTCCACCATTCCATCCCCATTAAATGAATTTTTTGAAGATTTTCATCTGAATTATCATCAAGAATCTTATTCACTTTTCCTAACGGTGAATTAATTCTTAAGTAATTCTCACCTAAAATATCTTCTGAAATGTCATGATGAATTTCAGAATCTAGCATCATGCCCATTATGTCATTTCTTAACCAACCTACTCCACCCCATCTTGCAGAAATCTCACCACTAATTTTTTGCTTGTTGAGGCCTGTTCCAATGCTAAGAATTTTTATTTCATTTGTTTTAAAAAATTCCTTTGCTTGTGCAAAACCAATCAGACTTGGATTATTTGTAACGATACTGCCATCAATCATCCATGAATTGCTCTGCATTTTATAAGGAGGATAATACATTGGAGCAGCGCTTGATGCAGATATAGCATCAATAAAGCTAATTTGAGGAGTTGAGAAACTAGAATGTATAACGTGTTCTCTTTTTTCAATGTCATAGCAAAGAGTTACTAAAGGTTTTTGAGAGTCACCTAACATTTTATCCATAAAGATTTTATTAAGAACTTCTACTCTGCCATCATTTTCGTATCTTGGTCTTGCCTGAATCAGAGATGCTTTATCCCAAAAAAAAGAAGTTTGCATAATTTTTTCTAGATAATCCTTAGACCAAATTTTTTTTAATTTATCTGCTGACATTCCACTGTGTGCAAAACATGCAGCATTTAAGGAGCCTGCACTTGTACCGACGAACATATCAAAAATATCAAATACTTTTTTACCGCTTTCAGCCTCAAGTTTTTTTAAAAAGACTATACCAGCAAGAGCTCTAACGCCCCCACCATCGAATGAAATCAATTTTTTCTTGTTTGGCTTTTTAAAAAAATCTGAGAAAAGACTCATAATTAATTGTAACTATATTATAAAAATTAGATATAAAAAAAGGCTTACAAGAAGCCTTTTTTAAATATGGCTTATGTACTATGACTTTAAGCCTGATACAGCATTTGCATTAGAACTCTCTTTTGAGACATTTTTTAATATTGTGCAACTTCCTTTTGATGAATCAAGGGTAAAAGCTACGCATGATGTTTTTGAAGCGCATAAAGCTTGACAGCTTTCGACGTTTCTAAACTTTTTAGTGGTTTTTACAGTTGCAATCTTTCCAGATAAAGAAATATCTTTTTTTGCAGTAAAGTTCATGTCAGCTGTTAAAGCAGGCAATGCAAACAAAACAGTGAATAAACTAAATATTTTAGTAGTATTTTTCATAATGTACCTATAGGGGTTAGGGGTTAATTTATAATGTTTACACTGTAAACATTAATCTTTGTACATAATACACACAGCATGATTCTATGTAAATAATAATTAGATGTAAGTTTTAATTATAAATAATATCTTTATTTAATAATTCTTTTGCTTTTGAAATACTTCCTGCATTAATTGCTTGAAAGTACCCAGCATCATTTAAAATTTTTGTAGCCTTTCCGGATCTATTACCGCTTCTGCAGTATAGGTATATTTTTTTATCTTTAGTTGCAATATCTGAAATTGTTAAGATATCTTGCCATTCGATATGAATTGCACTTTCTAAGTGACCAGTATTCCATTCTTGAACTGTTCTAACATCAACAATGATTTCATTTTCAGACAATAATGGAAATACTAGAAATAAAAAAAAAATATATCTTAATTTAATTCTAGCACCAGTCATCTAAAATTAAATCAGCTGCTTTTTCGCCAATCATCATAGTGGGTGCGTTAGTGTTGCCTCCAACTAGAGTTGGCATTATAGATGCGTCTACTACTCTTAAAGATTTCATCTTATGAACTTTTAAAGATGAATCAACAACAGACATATCATTATTTCCCATCATACAAGTTCCAACAGGATGGTAAACAGTATCTGCTCCTTCTCTAATAGCTTGTTCTATATCTGCATCGTCACTGAGATCTACTGGTCTTATGACATGCTTGCTCGTGTATTTAGAAAAGGGTTCGGTATTCATTATTTTCATCATTTTTTTATATCCATCTATCATTACCTTCATATCATCAGGATGAGATAAGAATTTCGGGTCTATTTTTGGATCATCCATTGGGTCAGCTGAATTTAAAGTAACTTCTCCTCTTGATTTCGGCCTCAAAAGACATGAATGACAACTAAGGCCATGTCCCCATAGATTAGTTCTACCATGATCTACAAGCATTGCAGGAGCAAAGTGAAGCTGAATATCAGGAACTTCAACATCACCTCGTGATCTAATAAAACCTCCAGCTTCTGCAATAGTTGATGTGAATAGACCGGTTTTTGTGAAAATATATTTTAATATTTCAAAAGGATATTTAATGAAAATAGATCTCAATGAAAAGCCAATTAGACTAAGTGAATTGTATTTATGAACAGAAAGATAATCTATGTGATCTTGTAAATTTTTTCCCACACCAGGTAGATCAATTTTGTGCTCTATTCCATGTTTTGTAATTTCTGAGGCAGGACCCACTCCAGACCTTAATAATATTTGTGGTGATCCAAATGCGCCTGATGATAAAAGAACTTCCTTACTGGCATTTACTGTAAAAAATTCACCTTTTTCATTTATACATTCAACACCGGTTGCAGCATCACCCTCAATAACAATCTTATTCACATGAGTATCAGTTAGAACGGTTAAATTTTCTCTATCTAAAATTGGTACTAAGTATGCTTTAGCTGCACTACACCTTTTGCCATCTTTTTGTGTTGTTTGATAATACCCAATACCCTCTTGATTTTCACCATTAAAATCATCGTTATATCCAAATATCGTTGATCCTGTTTTAACAAAATCATCAGTCGGTTTATTGGTATGCCTAATCTTACAAACGTTTAGGGGGCCGTTTTGTCCATGATATTCATTATTATGAACTTCATTGTGTTCACATTTTTTAAAGTAAGGTAACACATCCTTATAAGACCAGCCCTTATTACCAAGATTATGCCAATGGTCATAGTCCCAGCTATGCCCTCTTACATAAAGCATTGCATTAATTGCACTAGAGCCACCAAGTGTTTTTCCTCTTGGTTGATAGCCTTTTCTATGATCTTCTACTTCATTCTGAACCTCATGAACTCCGCCTGCAGAGTCAACCATAGAAGTTGCAGGCTCCATGACAGTTACTTTCTCAAATTCTTTTTGTGGAACTGTATCAAAGCCCCAATTGTATTTTCGACTAGTAGTTCCAAAAAATGCAAAGCCAATAGGAACATGTAATCTTATATCTTTATCTTTGGGCCCAGCTTCAATTAAACATACATTAAAATCTGGGTTCGAACTTAGACGATTAGCAAGAACACAACCAGCTGAACCAGCTCCAAGAATTATGAAATCATATGTATTCATTTGTTGAATAATTTATACATTAAGTAAATTAGTTTAAGATTAAGTTTAATGACTGTAAACATAAAAAAAGATAAATAATGAGTTTTTTTTATTCCTTCTTAATATTTTGGGTGTTGGTTGCCGTTATCACCTTTATCTATTTATTTTTTGATAATGCTCCTTACGGGAGGCATATAAAATCAGGATGGGGAAAAAATATATCTGCAAGAGCTGGATGGGTTATCATGGAATCGCCCTGCGTAATACTTATGCTGATCTTTGCGATTATTGTTTATGATCAATTATTAATAGTTCATAAAGTATTTTTATGTATTTGGCTTTTTCATTATATCCATAGAAGCTTTATATATCCTTTTGTTATCGATATGACAAATCCAAAAATGCCAATAAGTATAGCGATATCTGCATTTTGCTTTAATTTAGTAAATGTAAGTATTCAGGCTTTTGGTATTTTTTACTTTACTTCTTATTCTGATGATTGGCTTTTAAACAGTACCTTTATATGTGGTCTCATTCTTTTTGTAGTTGGAATGTTTATAAATATTAGATCAGACTATTTAATAGTAGCTTTAAGAAGAGAAAATGGAGCAGGCTATCATCTTCCGAGTAAATTTATGCACAAATATATCTCTGCACCAAATTATTTTGGCGAAATACTTGAGTGGATAGGTTGGGCAATTCTTACTTGGAGCATTTCTGGAGTTGTATTTTTGATTTGGACTATTGCAAACTTATTTCCAAGAGCGCTTGCTCATCACAAATGGTATCAAGAGAAATTTTCTAATTATCCAAAAAATAGAAAGGCAATAATTCCCGGAATTATTTAATTAAGCCCATTTCTTTTATTTGATTTGCAACATCTAAAATAGATTCTTCTGCTGATCTGGGATTCCAACCAAGCACATCTTTAGCTTTAGAAGTTTTGCTTACACTTCGAACTCTGCCAAGAAATGGTGCAGCCACTTTTAGCTCTTTACTAAAATTAGCAAGAAATTTTGCCATCCACACAGACACACTAAAGGTTGGCGCTTTATCAAAACCATTATCTTTTAAAAGTTTTGCTATATCTTTGTACCATAAGTCTTTTTCAGCTAATGCAAATCTTTGGCCATTACTAGAATCTTTTTGCATTGCGAGAATATGAGCTGAAGCTACATCCCTTACATCGACAAATCCAAACTGAATTGGAATAGCTACTGGCATTTTTCCTGTAACAACCATAGCTATTGCTTTATTTGATTCACCTAAGTCACCTGTTAGTGTTGGACCAGTAACAAGCGCAGGATTAATAACTG
>MDTB01203775.1_pt1 | contig 11166 bp, 4 predicted proteins | sample 811161 | NCBI WGS metagenome assembly MDTB01 (sample SAMN05326650, study PRJNA326480) | marine metagenome | isolation source: seawater | place: Mediterranean Sea | collected 2009
AAAATAAATAATTTATGATTTCCTACTTTGAATGGAATAAAGCATTAGCAGAATATTTTTTTAAGGAAGAATATGATGATAATAATGTTTTTTTATGTATCACCCATGAAGATATTGACCGCATTGGTTCAGAAATATTTGATATTAATGATGGGCATTTAGATTATCTTAAAGCATTAATTGATAGAACGGTATTTATTACCGATAGTAATGACCTTGTAACAAAAGCTAATTTTCTAAAGGAATTAAACTTAATTAATGATAGTTCTGAATTAAAAGAGCTACATAAATATCGGGAAAAATATCCTCCCTATTTATCTTTTTTAGTCTTTTTTTGTCTAGCGGAAATGGAAGTTGTGAAAGATGCAAGTGCGCACCTTTATTATCCAAAGATATTTAAATTATTAAAGAGGGTAAAAGAAAGTAATTTAAATGAATATTTCCCAGAGTTCAGAGGACAATCGGATAAAATGAGTCTTCTTAATCCCTTATGGAGAGATCTAGAGAGCTGGTCCTCATTTAATAATAAAGGTAGGTTTAGAGAATATAAGAATGAAAGCTATCAAAAGTACGTTGGAAAAGCTAGAATCAACGCCATATTAAGTTATTCTGATCGAATAAATATTTATAAAATATTATCAATCAACTTTAGTAATAATTATCTCCCTTCTATACTTGATATAGCACCCATCATTCAAAAGTTTGTAAAAAAGCATGCTGATGTTTTTAGTAGGAATGAAATATTTAATGAATCAGTCGTTAACTCAAATAAACAATTTATTAGAGATGCAATCTATAATATTTTAATTAGTGATCTAAAAAATGAATTGGTAAAAGAAATAGAGTCTAATTCTAATCAAAAGACTGAAAAAGTGATTGGAACCTTTAGATCTAGAGAATTTCCCAATTTTTCTAAAATCACTTTTCTTACAAATGATAACATTAAGTTCAATAATAAAGATAAGGAAATATTATCAAAATGGTTAAATGGAGGAATCATAAGATATAAGGATAAGAATTATGAAATAAAAAAAGGTCGTTTAAAAATATTTACAAAGAATCAAAAATCACTAGAAATATTAGGAAATCCTTTTATTCAAGTTAATAGGATTATTGAAGATACCGATAAATATATTTTTGGTGTTTACAAACACGATGAACGATTTGATAGATTCCAAAAATGGGTTGAAAAACATGTTTATGAAATAAAAGATATTACTGAGAATATCGCTTTAGATTGGAAATTTTATGAAGTTGATAGGCCAAATCATAATTTAAAAGAATATGATATTATAATTCATAGAAGCAGACAGCAAGAACTTCACCTTCATAATCCAACTATTATTTTGAAAGGTGGTTTAAAAATTCATGCAGACACATATTTGGGTGGATTTGAGCCAAAAATATTAATTGAAAATTTTAATTTTTTTAAAAAGAACGAGCAGTATGAATTAAACATAAGTAGCAAGGTTTCAGATGGTGAAGAAACACAAGTAAATGAATATACTCTAAATATGTACGAGGGATTTTGTGAATTAGAAATTAATTATCTTTCAATCAATACCCCTTGTACCATCAATATAAAGATAGATATCCTTGATGATACTGAAAATCAAGAAATTGAAATGATTTATGCTTATAGCGAGTTTATTATAGAACCACCATATTTTACGCAAAGCTTATGGGAAAATAATTTTGGATTTATTGTTTATAATTATCCACAAGTTGGAAAGGTTATTGAAAGTGAAAGTAATCAAGAAATTTTTTTAAATATTTTTAATAAACCTAGCTTAGAAATAAATAACCAGAATTTTCAACAAATTGAACCACTATTGATTAGAAAAAAAATTTTAAGTGCGGAATATCAATCAGTAACACAAAAACAATTGCAAGATCTTTTAGAAAAAATAGATGGACAGCAAAGATTATTTTTAGAAGATGAAGATAACATTACAATACTTATAAAAATCATTCATCTCATGCAGGTGTTTTTATTTATCTTTAAAAAGTATATTCATGATTCAGAATTCAAAAGTGAAAAATTGTTGATTGAAAATATAATTGAAAAAACAGGTTCTAGATATTCTGGGAATAAACAAGAAGGTTACCCAACTGTAGAACATCTATTATTCAGTAAACAACCACTTTTTGCTCCTTTTATTCTTTGGATAATCCTAAAGGAAAAAGTATTGTATGATAATAATCATTCATTGATTTTTGGTGATGTTTTCATGGAGTTTCTTTATATGTCATATGATTACAAAGAAAGTTCTTTATCAAAAATTATTCCGTTATGGGAATATAATGAGATGATTACGTTAATATTTTTTGTTTTTAATGAAAAAAATGGATTTGACATTAAAAAGACAAGAGACCAATTAAAAATGTCATGGCCAAATAGAGGAATGAATTTAAATCTTAAGAATAACAGGGGACTTAAAATTTATTATCAGACTTTGAGCAATAAATATTCAAATAATTATAATCTATATCATAATTATTACCAAGAATTCAAAAAGTTTATAAAAAGTAATTCTGGGAATGGATACGGGTTTGAGCACATTATAAATGCAGAATTTAATACTAAGGATAAAACTTTATTTAATTCTAATTATGTACAAGTGAATGTTCATAAAAGGAGTGACCATCTATTGCAGACTTTATGTAATTACATTAATAGAAAGCGAAATAAAAAAGTAGATAAGAAAGTGTTTAAAGATCTTTTTTATTTAGTATATCCAGATATTCCGATAAGTAATAAAATAATATTTAATTATAAAAAAAATTTAAGGGCATTAGGTCACATCTGTGAACGTAATAACAAAATATATATTTTACCACCATATCTTAACCTTATATTGCATGATCCTGAAGAAAAGATAGGAAAATATTTATTATCAGGTGCTAGAGATAAGTATACCCTCACGGAACTAAAGTCTATAGGAAAAAAATATAATATAAAAATTAATATTGATTCACAAGATAATCCGATTGATCCTAATAGAGTATTGATTGATATTAGTGACAAATTTTTAGAAAAATATGTGGATGACATAAATAACCATCTTGGTAATAAATTTATATCATTAAATAAGAATAAAAATATTTTTAGCTCAATTCTTCAAAAATACAAATTAAATGATAAATTCAAATCATGTAATATTTTCTCTCCAGATGCTGATTACTTATCCAAAACGTTTTACGATTATAAATCATATAGTTATACAAAAAAACCAATAGAATCTAGATTTAATTTTATTAAGTACATTGTAGAAATATATGGGAAAAATTTTCCAAAATTTTTCCTGAAGGACAATAAAAATAATGTATTCTATAAAATGCGAAATGAGCATGAAGGGTTACTACATTATTTTTCTAAAATTAATAAAAGTTTTATATATTATATCGAAAAAAACGAAATGTTATTAAGTCCTCTTCATTATTCATTTCCAGATGAAATTGAAAAAGCCTTGGTTGTTAGAAGTGGATTAATTCCAAAATCAAATCCGTTTGAAGGGAGTTTAAATTGCAATGATCTTCAATCTTCGAATTGGAAAGGATATTATAATATTTCAAAATATGATCTTATATTACTAGAGCAAACTATTAATCAAGAGGCTAAAACAATATCCATTAGTTAATATGCGTGATCCAGAATCAATACTGTCAAATATCAAAGAATCATATAAACTATATTATAAGACAGCTTTCCATCTCAATTCCAGACATTCAGATGTACAAAAAAAGCAACTTGAATTGTTTGATGAAAAAAAGATGATCATCACTAGGCTACCAGAAATAGAATTAATACCTGAATACAAAAAAACAGCTATTAGGTTTGATTCTCAGCCTGAAGGATCTAATAAAAGAAGATTAGAGCATAGTGATATATTAGGAGACGATGAAAATCCTCTTTTAAACGATGAACAATTGGATATTATTTCAAAATTTTTTGGGATAGGCTTAGTTAAAGGATATCCGTTATATCATCATCAATTATCAATGCTTCGTTCGGCATTATCAGGCAAACATTCAATCGTTACATCTGGTACTGGGTCAGGAAAGACAGAAAGCTTTTTAATGCCTATTTTTGCTCAAATTTTTAAAGAAATGCATTCTCCTTTAAATAGATGGAAGCCTGCTGGGAAAAGACTAGATAAACAAAATTATTGGAAGTTAGATAATCCTGTACATGTCAATTATCGATCTAACGAAAATCGAATTTCTGGTATGCGTGCGATGATTATTTATCCAATGAATGCTCTTGTCGAAGATCAAATGTATAGAATGAGAAAAGCATTGTGCTCAAAGGAAGCAGATGAGTTTTTTAAAGATCAATGTGATGGAAATAGAATTTATATAGGTCGATATAATGGCTCAACACCTATTTCTTCAAAACATAAAACAAAGACTGGTGGTATTAAACGAAAAGATCATCAAATAATGTCTGATAGTTTTGCTAGGTTAGAAAAGTTCTCTAAAGAATTAAGACGCTCAGATCAACAAGATGAACAAGACTGGCAGTATTCTTTTCCCATTCCTTTGTCAAATTTCCCCGATCTTAATAGTTCTGAACTTGTCACAAGATGGGATATGCAGGAAACTCCACCAGATATTTTTATAACAAATTTTTCCATGCTATCTATTTTACTTATGCGAAGCCACGAAAGTAATATTTTTGATCAAACAAAGAGATGGCTAGATGGAGAGGACCTAATAGATGATGGGATGGATCCAAAAAAAGTTGAAGAACTGAAAAAAGATAGAATTTGTCATTTAGTGCTTGACGAATTACATCTTTATAGAGGAACTCAAGGAACTGAAATAGCATACTTGATCAGAATCTTCCTAGAAAGAATTGGTTTAAATCCTCATAGTAGACAACTTAGAATAGTTGGATCAAGTGCATCATTAGAAAAAAACGACAAAACATATGATTTCATTGAAGGATTTTTTGGAGTAAACAATGCCAAGGATAACTTTAACTTTATTGAATCAAGGCCACGATTTCCAGAAAATGAGTTAATCCAATATTATAATTCACTTAAGAACAAAACCTTATCGAAAGAGATATTTTCAGAATATGGAAAAGGTAATATTGATAATGATAAAATACTTTCTTACTTAAAATCGATAGATATTGATTTAAATAAATTGATATATCATTCATTTAATGGTCTCGGTGAAGGTAAAACATTAAATCCTATCGAAATATCAAATATACTTTTTAGTGAAAGCGATAACTCAAAAGAAGCATGGAAAGGAATTGTAAGACTTAGAAATTTTTCTCAGATCAATAAAAATGAAATTGATTTTGATTTGCGATTTAGATATCATTCATTTTTTAAGGCAATAAATGGACTTTGTTTAAGCTATATTAAATCTAATAGTGAATTTTTAGTTGATAAAGTAATTCTACCTGAGAACAACATATCACATTTGGATAAAGGAAAAATATTTGATATGCATTACTGTGATATTTGTGGGGAACTTTTCATTGGTGGTAATAAATATCAATCAAATGATTATATTGAAATTGCAGCTTCTTATCCAAAAATTGATCAATTGCCAGAAGCCCAACCTGAGGGAGATTATAGTTTAAAAGACTATAAAGAATATGGACTTTTTTGGCCAGTAAAATCATTTGATCAAATAAACTATGAAGATACATGGTCACAAAATCTTTCTGGTAATGGATCGGTTAATGCAAAGTGGGAAAAAGTTTACCTCGATATCAAAACAGGAAAAGTTGAATATGATACAGAAGATGAGCCCAAAGAAAATCAAATGAAAAGTTTCATGTATCATCCTTTTATTGCAGAAGACGATAAGGTTTCTGCTCTTCCATCATTGTGTCCCAATTGTGAAACGAATACTAACTTTGGTCCTATTAAGTCTCCAATTAGGGATTTTGGAATGGGTGTTAATAAGCCTAACCAAGTTTTAGCAGAAAATCTTTTTCGTGAATTAAGAAAGAGTAATAAAAAAAATGTAAAATTATTAGCATTCTCAGATAGTCGTGAAGAGGCAGCCAGGTTTGCATATGCGATTGAGTCCAATCACTATAGAGATTTTTTGAGGTATATGGTACTACAGTCAATAGATGATCATAACAAGAATTTGAAAGAAATATTTGATTACCATATTTACTATGCCATACAAGATTTAAATGATAATGGACGTGAAGAAATTATAATTGAAAAAATTAAACTGCTGGGTTATGAAAAATATGAAAGTAAAAATTTTCAAAATGGGAAAGAATATGATATTAATAATGATCTTATTAAAAATATTCAATTATTATTATTAGGTAGTAATGATGCAAATCAATTTGTCCAAGATTGGATTGATAAAGTAAATAGAGATGACATGATTTGTTTCAAAGACTTATTGCCAAATAAATCTAGCATAGGTTTAATCTGTGAAAATTTATCAAAATATGGAATACTCCCTTTGGGACCAGGGCCTAGATATACCAAAATTTCTGATGGTGATCCCAATAATAAAATTCCAATAAGGAATGGTATCGATTTTGAAAAATTGAAATGGACACTAGGCATGTCGGATGATTTTAAAGATAGTGTTAAGGAAAAAATTTCTGGAAATATTGTTAGTGTTTTAACACAAAAAAATTATTTTGGCCTAGAGGCAATGGGAATTGGGTATCTAGCGTTTAATATTTCAGAAACCCAATATAGTAGGTTTTATGAAAAATATAATCTTGAGAAAATAGATCTTGAAATTTTTAAACAAATATTAAATAGTTCTATAAGGATACTTGCTCAAACATCAAAAATATATCCCACTAGTAGTATTTATGGTTTTAAACCTCTTAAGGAAATTTCTGGGGAGTACCATTATGCGAAAAATTCAAAATTAGTTAAATATTTAACCATGGTTAATCAGAAATATTCGATCAGCGATGAAACTCTCTTAAGCCAAATTATCTACGACGCAGTATCTAAATTTGCTGTTGTTCGAAATGAGGCAGGCGAGATTCACCATGGTGTATTAAATGCTGATAATTTGGCTATTATCTTATCCAAGGGAGAAAAGTCATATAAGTGTGAACGATGCAGTACTATACATTTACATGAAAGTGCTAGCATATGTTATCTTTGCAGACATACAGAATTAGTTGATGAGAAAATAAATAATGTTAAGAAAGAAAATACCATCGTTCAGAGTGTTGAAGCTTACAAAAAAGATTCATTTAGGTTCCATTGTGAAGAATTGACTGGGCAGATAAGTAAAGAAAAGCAAATTGAAAGACAAATATTTTTCAAGGGTGGTATGGTTAAAATAGGAGATAATGAACCATTTCGAAAAATAGATGAAATTGATTTATTAAGTGTAACCACAACCTTAGAAGTTGGTGTCGATATAGGAAGCTTGAGTGCTGTTTACCTAGGTAATATGCCACCAAATAGATTTAATTATCAACAGCGAGTTGGACGTGCAGGAAGGCGTGGACAGGCTTTTAGCCTATCATTGACATTTTGTAGGACAAGAGGTCATGATGCCTATTTTTTTAGTAGCGTAAAAGAAATGACATCAGGTGTTAACCCAACTCCTTTTGTTGTAACCAAAGGCAAGCAAGAAGAAATTTTAAAGAGAATGGTATCTAAAGAAATTCTAAGAAGAGCCTTCTTGTTTGCTGGAAAAAATAGCTACAACACCAAAAGTGATAACCATGGCGAATTTGGCACTATTGATAATTTCCATAAAATAAAAGATTTAGTTATTAGTTATCTCAGTAACCAAAAAGAAAGGCATAAAAAATTCATCAATTTTATGATTGATCAGAATGATGGAGGGGATAGCGATATTACCAAATCATTGGTTAATTGGATTAGCGATAATAATAGGGAAGATAGTTTAATAAGTAAAATGTATGAAGCCTTTAAAAATGAAAGTTTTGTTTCTCCCTATGTTGGCGAGAGGCTTTCTGAAGTCGGGATATTGCCATTATATGGTATGCCAAATAGAACAAGGAAACTTTACCAAAATCCCATAAATACACAAACTGAAAAACCACAGGCTATAGATAGAGATCTTGAACTCTCAATCACTGAATTTGCTCCTGGTTCTGAAAAAACAAAAGATAAAATAATACATAGAGCTATAGGCATTTCTGGTAGATGGATACCAAGAAGAAATCCCAGCACGAATAATATTTATCAATTCATTGAGGATGATGCAATCAAACCTACCTTCGAATCAGTATTATGTGAAAAATGTAAATATTTTGAGATTAAAACAGACATAGCCTATGATGAGTGTCCACGCTGTTATGAAGATGTAAGGCCACAAAATATTATTATACCTAAAGCCTATATAACAGATGGTATATCACATCAAGAACCAGATAATGATAAACCATTTTATGGATATACACCTCTGGTATGGAATAAGGGTAATTTAGATTTTGATAAAGTTCTTGCCACCAACTTAGAAATGCAATATCTGTCACAACAAAGCGTATGGAAGATTAATAATAACAAGGAAGAGGACTTTACCTTCTATAAACATATTTATCGTGAAAAATATTATTACAATAGTACTTATTTTTTAAAAAAGCCTGAAGAAAGAAATGATGGATCAATGGTCAAGGTAGCTTTGGGAGCAACTAAAACAACAGAGATTTTTACATTTTTGCCCTCACATTTTAATCAAGGACTCAATATTTTTTTGAATAAGGCTAATCAAGATAGTATATCCTACATTAAAGCGGCTGCATATTCTGGTGCTTTCATTCTTCAAAAATCATTTTGCTCGAAAGAGGATATTGACCCAGATGAATTAGAAATATTAGATATGAAAAAACATTTCCTTGAAGATAGAAATTCTGTTTATCAAATTACTATATCAGATAAATTACCGAATGGTTCAGGCTTTGTTAGAAAATTGAAAGAAGAGATTGTAGAAAATAATTTTTTAGAAAAGATATTCTCAGAGCCAAAGAAAAATCCATTTTTAACCTATTTAATAAGTCAATATCACATGGATGAATGTAAAACTTCTTGCTCTAAATGCTTAAGTGTATTTACTAACATGCCTTATCATGGTTTATTAGATTGGCGATTGGGTCTGTCTTATTTAAGAATACATCTAGATAAAAATTATCAAGCTGGTCTTGAGAATAATTATAGTGATTTTATTGAGTTATCAAATCTAAGTAATGATTTTAAAAATCTAAGAAATATTTTAAAAAGTTATATTGAACCTGTTTATGGGAATCATTTAGAATTAATTGATTATGATAATAATGGTATTTTTGGTTTTATTGCTAAATCAAAACATCAGAACATTAGAAACGATAAAATTGTCTTATTAGTACACCCTTTTTGGAATATTGAAGAAAATATGTGGGATAATTCAAAACTATGTGATGCCTATGAGGAAATATTAGAAAATGGTTCTTGGAACCTCCCTGAATCTGAACAAGTATTTTTTGCAGATACGTTTAACTTGGCAAGAAGACCAGGAAAGATATACCAAGATTTCATTAAATCAATAAGTTAATCCCTTACCTTTGCAGTTCATTTCTCCAAGTAACTTTGCGACCATTCAAAAGTGTCCTGCAAAATCTTATTTAAATCAAAAAAGTAAGAATAAAATTAACCGATCCGTTCACAGCTATTTTGGTTCCTTTTGTCATCAGTTTCTAAAAAAGTCAAATAGATTTCTTTATAAAAAAACAATGAACAAAAAGCATATAAAAAAATATTGGGAATTGGAATTTGAAAAATACTGCAAAGATTTGCTAGATAAAGATCTACATTTTCATTCTAAGCATCCATTAAAATCATTTGTTAAGGATTATATTTATATTCGTACAAGTATAATAAACAGGATACTAAATAGAACAATTTCTGATAGAACAGACAACAATGCAAGCGCAGATAGTGAATTTTTTATAAGCGTGGATGGTATTGTAGCTTCAATAGATTTAATATACAAAAATCAGGATTTTGTAAAATTAGTTGATTTCAAATTTGGGAATATTTTGGATGACGATAACCAAATCAAAGAATTGTATAAAAAACAGTTATACATTTACGCAGCAATGTATTACTTATACTATGGAATTGAGCCTACTATTTTATCGATTAGTGATAAAAAATTTAAGGAATATAACTTAGAGAAAAAGTCAATTGAATATTGCATCGGGTTATTTGAAGAATTGAAAAATTTAAATAATGAAATTGGAAGTATAAAAACAGAAGATCAACTTATTAGCTACGCTAGACCAAATAAGGAAAATTGCAAATATTGTAATGTTAAGATTGATTGTCAAGCTTATTGGAAAAGTAGTCTGCATGAATCAGATAATCATTTAGATATTATAGGAAAGGTAAAATATGTTAAGAAGGGTTTAGATGGAATAAAACTAACTTTAGATACAATTGATAAAGGCGAAATCAAAATATTCAAAATTCCAGTTAAAATGGAAGAGCAATTAAATAATAATAATGAAGTTGCTGTTATTAATTTATTTAAAGAAAAAGAAAATATTCATATCAATTATTATTATAGTAGGTATAGTGAAATTGTTTTTATCAATAAGTACTTCATATAAATATCCAACCTAATACGAGTGATAAAATCTTTATAGGTTCCGAATTATTACTTAAAGCATTGTGTGCAATAATTATGTCGGTAAGTGGTTTTAAAAGGAGAAGAGGTATTGATAAAGTGAATAAAACAATTCTTAACATTATTGTCATATAGTTTCCTTTTTTGTTTCTTTTATTACTTAATAGTTATTTGATTGTTCCTATTTTCTTTAGGCGATATAAAAAGTTTAATTACATTTTGTACAAGGGGAGAGAAGTGTTATGAGGGCCATATTGCCCGAATGACTGATTAAAAAGTAGTCAAGCGAATACTTGAAAGACATAATATAATTCTGAAAGAAAATTATTAAATAACTAAAATATGAAAATAATAAACATGAAAAAAGGAGACTGGGGGGTTAGGAAGGCTTATTTTAGCCTCGAGACAGATGAAGGTATAATTATCAAGAATTTTAAATTGGTAGATAGTAGTACTGGCCTTTATGTCAATGTGCCAAGCACATTAAGTCGTAAAGATAAAAAATGGTATGATGATGTTACCATTCCTGAAAAATTAAAAGAAATCATTAAAGAAAAAGCTTTGAAG
>MDTB01055600.1_pt1 | contig 11165 bp, 13 predicted proteins | sample 811161 | NCBI WGS metagenome assembly MDTB01 (sample SAMN05326650, study PRJNA326480) | marine metagenome | isolation source: seawater | place: Mediterranean Sea | collected 2009
GTATATGTAATCTGGGCTCTGGATCTCTATGCCAACTTAATGTTGATCTAGGTTTTTTTAACAATATTCTAACTCGACCCAACTTATATTTAGTTGAAAGTGCATCATAAACTTCTTTAAAATAAGTATTTTTATATTCATCAATGAATTCTGAGTATGCCGACTCATCAATCATAACATCTCTAACAACTTCATTTCCAGATGCGTTTGGCTTAGTCCAAAAAACTCCTCTCGCTTTATGACCTTTAATTGAATCTGGATCACCAGGTATTTGAGTTAATGAAATAGCTCCAAAGTTTGATATTCCATCTGGACCATCAAAATTTTTAGCATTTACCACTTCTTTATATGCTTCCTGTAGCTTTTTGATATCAAAATTAATATCTTGTCTTTGAAAATCGTTAAAATTTAAATTCATCTTTACTTTTTTTACACATTTTATCATATATTTGTATATTACTTTTGTCACATATTACATATAAATAAAATTATGATTGTCACTGGAAAATATCCTTCATTGAGACTTAGAAGAAATAGGAAAACAAATTGGTCAAGAAGACTTGTTCAAGAAAATAGCTTGTCTTCAAGTGATCTAATATTACCTATTTTTTTAATAGATGGAAAAAATAAAAAAATACCAATTAAAACAATGCCTGATGTTTATAGATATTCTATTGATAAATTAGGTACAATTATTGATAAGGCTATTAAAAACAAAATACCAATGGTAGCGCTGTTTCCTTTTTCAAACAAGAAAGACAGAGATATCATTGGCTCAGAAGCCTTAAATGAAGATAATCTTGTTTGTAAAGCAACAAGGTACATTAAAAAAAAATACAAAAATCAAATTGGAATAATGTGTGATGTTGCTTTAGATCCTTACACTTCTCATGGACACGATGGTTTATATAAATCCAACTATGTTTTAAATGATGACACTATTAAAATTTTAATAAAACAATCATTACTACAAGCAGAAATGGGATGTGATGTTTTGGCACCATCAGATATGATGGATGGAAGAATAGGTGAAATTAGAAAAGCGCTTGATAAAAATAATTTTCAATTAACTCAAATTTTATCTTACGCTGTTAAATATTCTTCGAGTTTTTATGGACCATTTCGAGATGCTGTTGGGTCTAGAAATCTATTAATAGGAGATAAAAAAAACTATCAAATGGATTTTAGAAATGAAAGTGAGTCAATTAGAGAAGTGGCGCTAGATATTAAAGAGGGTGCAGATATGATTATGGTAAAACCTGGAATGCCCTATTTAGATATAATCAAAAATGTTAAAGAAAACTTTAAGATTCCAGTAATTGCCTATCAAGTATCAGGAGAGTATAGCGTCATAAGCAATGGTATTAAAAATAGATTAATTGACAAAGGTTCAATTTTAGAGAGTTTAATTAGTTTTAAAAGAGCTGGCGCTAATGCAATAGTTACTTATTATGCTGATAAAGTATCAGAGTTAATAAAATAATTATTTTAATATATTAATAAAATCTAGTCTAGATGAGGGATAATTTATATTATTGGGTTTTAGAATACTTTTTTCAAGATAGTCACCAACTAATCTAAGACCTTTAAGGAGAGTATCCACGTCAACTTTATCTTCTGTCTTTTCAATTAAAAAACTAGGAACAATTTTTTTTTGATTTAATGTTTTTACATAATAATTTAGTTTATTATCAATAACTTCAGTAGACACTATGTTTTCTAAAATCAAATCATAACCAAGTAATTTAAATAATTCTAGTTCCCAAAAAATATATTCTTTAATCCATTTATCAGATTTTAAAATTTTAAAAAATTTATCAATTAAATAAAAAATTTTTTTATTTTCTTGGGACTCAACAGTTAATAATTTAATCATATTCATGGCGGAGGTTAAACACAATAACTTTTCCTTATTATCAAAATACAAAGGAGTTAATGCACTCAAAATTTCTACCTTAAAATATCCGATTCTACCTTCATTTTTGTAATTATTATTAATATGCAATTTATTTCCTATTTGAAGATAGTTTTTAATCTTTTTTGAAGAAGCTCCAAATATAATCCCTGAACATTTGCCATGTTCTTCTGTATAAATTTCAGCAATTATTGAATTTTCATTATATTTATTTTTTGATAATAAATAACCAGAATCATCCCAGATCATTATTTTCCTATAGATTCTAATAAAAGTTTCGCAGCTTTTTGTTGAGCATCTTTTTTAGAAAATCCTTTAGCTTTAATAATTTTATTTTTTTCTATTTTAACTGAAACTTTTATAATTGGTTTATGTCTAGGCCCAGAGTTTTCTAACAATTCATATGTAGGAAGTTTTTTATATTTCTTAAGAGAATATTCCTGAAGTTTAGTTTTTGCATCTACAAAAGTAACTAAGCTCGCATCTAAATGATTCTTCCATAAATTTAAGATAAATTTTTTTACAACATTTAATCCTTGATCAATAAATATTGCTCCTATTAAAGCTTCAAGACTATCTGAAATAATCTTATCAGCAATTTTTATATTTCCTTTTTTATTATTTAAAACCAAAATAAAGTATTCAAGATTAATATCTTTGGCAATTTCTAAACATTTATTTCTATTAACTAAAGATGCAAATTTTTTATCTAAAGTCCCTTCTTTATCATTTGGATATATCTCTAATAATTTTTGAGATATTATAAGTCCCAAGACTCTGTCACCTAAAAATTCTAATTTCTCATAATTATTAATAGAGTCATAACTTTTATGTGTTAAACTTTTAATTATTAATTCTTTATTTTTAAATTTTAAATTTAGTTTTTTTTCAAGTTTTATAAAATCTATTTTCATTAATTAATTTTTTTTAAAAATCTGTTGAATCTAATTGTTTTTTGCCATTTCCAAAATTTGAATATACTTCCAATTCTATAATCAGAAGAAAAAAAAATAAATTGAGCTTTTCCTACAAGATTATTTTCATGGACGTATCCAACACTAGACAGATATCTACTATCCTTAGAGCAATCTCTATTATCACCTAAAAAAAAATAATGCTTTTTAGGAACAATAAATTTATCTGAATTTTGATATGTGTATTCTTTATTATAAACTGTCTTATATGTTTTATTTATAGAGATACTTTCTTCAAAAGTATTAACTTCAATAGAATTGTTTCCTCCACAGTAAATTTTACCAGTATTTAAAATTTTTGTTTTAAAAATTTGATTATTATTTAAATATACATTTCCATCTATAAATTGTATTTGATCTCCAGGTAAGCCTATTAATCTTTTAATATAGTCTGTCCTATTATCTGATGGTGTTTTAAAAACAATTATATCTCCTCTTTTAGGGGTACTTTTAAAAATTCTACCTTTAAATATTGGTGGGCTAAAAGGAAAAGAGTGCTTACTGTAACCATATGAATATTTTGTAACAAACAGTCTATCACCAACAAGTAAATTAGGCTCCATTGATGAAGATGGGATATAAAATGGTTGTATAAATATTGATCTAATAAATATAGCAATTATTAATGCATAAAAAATTGTTCTTAAATTCTCTTTGATCAAATTTTTATTCATTTATTTATTTATTTTGTAAAATTACAAATGCAATAGAATATTTTTTTTCATCAGAAATTGATAGAAAGAAATCAAAATTATCTATTTTAAATTTTTTTTTAATTAATAATTTAATTTTTTTTGTAATTATAAATGATGGTTTTCCTAGTTTATTGTTAATAATAGAAATATCTTTAAAATTAAGTCCTTTTCTAAACCCTGTACCTAATGATTTAACAAAAGCCTCTTTTGCTGCAAATCTTTTTGAAAAATACATCTTTTTATTTTTCTTAAATTTAGAGATTAGAATCTCTTTTTTTGAAAATATTCTATTTAAAAAAGTTTTATCTTTAATTAATTTTTCAATTCTTGAAGTCTCAATAATATCTATACCAATTCCAATAATTTCCATAAATCAAACACTAGTTAACTTTTTAAACTTATTTATGACTTTTTTAAAACCATAAAATATTGACTCACCAATTATGAAGTGTCCTATATTAAATTCTTTTATATCGTTAATCTTACTTAAAATTTTTGTTGTTTTGTAATCCATACCATGACCAGCATGTACTTCTAGTCCAATTGACTTTCCAATTTTTGCACAAATCTTAATTTTTTTTAATTCATTAGAAAAACTTTTATTTTCTTTAATCAAGTTTGATAGTCTACCAGTATGTAATTCAATACAATCCGAGTTTAATGTTTTTGAAAACTTAACATCTTGAATGTTAGGGTTTATAAAAAGGCTAGTTCTAATTTTAGCCTTTTTTAGTTTTTTTATAATATTCTTAATTTTACGATTATTTTTTTTTAGATTAAGACCTCCTTCTGTTGTAATTTCTAGTCTTTTTTCAGGAACTAAGCAAACATAGTCAGGTTTATTTATTAATGCTATCTTTAAAATTTTTTCATTAGCTGCTATCTCCAAATTCAAAGGTATACCTTTGCTATTACTTATCTTCTTAAGGTCTAAATCTTTAATATGTCTTCTGTCTTCTCTTAAATGAATAGTTACTGAGTTCGCTCCATATTTAATTACTTCTTTAGCAGCTGCAAGAGGATCAGGATGTTTTCCACCTCTAGCATTCCTGATGGTTGCAACGTGATCAATATTAACACCTAATTTTTTCATTTAATAAATCTACTACCGGGAATAGTTATTGGCATAGATTTAAGAAAGCTAGGTAAGTTTTTTTTTCGATATGTTGGAACATTAATTTTCATATGACTAATAATCTTTGTTTTAATTTTTAAACTTAGTTTATTAGACCTATCAATAATTGAAGCAAAACCAACAAGTTTACCTTTTGCTTTTTTTATTAACTTAACACACTCAAGACTAGATTTACCTGTTGTAATAACATCTTCAATTATTAGAACTTTAGAATTTTTTTTAATATTAAAGCCTCTTCTTAATACAAATTTTCCATTAACTCTCTCACAAAAAATTGTTTCCTTTTTAAGTAGTCTGCCAATCTCATAACCTATAATTATTCCACCCATGGCTGGGGCTAAAACTAAATCTATTTTTTTGAAATTTCTTTTTATTTTTTTTGATAATGATAAACAAATATTCTTAGCTAATTCAGGATAGCTTAATAATTTAGCACATTGAATATATTTGGTAGAGTGTAACCCTGATGATAGAATAAAATGACCTTCTAAAAGTGCATCAGTTCTTTTTAAAATATTTAAAGATCTTTTGTGTGAAAGCATTTCGTTTATCCTCATGTCTTATGATTTTAAATTTAATCTCTTTTTGTTTTAACTCACTTATAAAATTTGTAAAGTTTTTCAAATCATTAATAATTAAATTGAATCTAAAATTAATATAATCCTTAGTTTTTTCCTTCATTTCCACACTTGATATATTAAGGCGGTGATCACCCAATAATGTTGTTACTTCACCCAATTTACCCGGTTGATCGGGTAATGAAATCCATAACGTTGTATTATATTTTTTTATTCTTTGTTCTTTTTGTTCACCTTTTGTGTGCCAATATTTTCTTATTGCTGACCTAGCTTTCCCAGTTTTGGTTACTGGAATCCAGTGTAATGATGGTGATTTATTTTTAGATGTTATAATCTTAACTATATCACCATTTCTCAATATACTTTGAAGCTCGCTTTCTTTACCGTTAATTTCACACCCAATAGCTGTGTCACCTATTTTAGTATGAACTGCGTAAGCAAAATCTATTGATGTGGCATTTTTTGGTAATTTAATTACTGAACCTTTTGGAGTAAAACAGAAAACGTTTTCTTGAAACATTTGTAATTTTGTATATTCAAAAAAATGATCTGGATTTTCATTTCTGTCAATTATTTCTACAAGATCTTTTAACCAGTCGTATTCTTTCCATGTTAAAGAACTAAACTTTTCAGAGGATTTATATTTCCAGTGAGAAGCTATACCTCTTTCAGCGAATTCATGCATAGGCATTGTTCTTATTTGGATTTCTATAGGTCTTCTATTGGGACCAATTACTGAAGTATGAAGAGATTTATACTGATTAATTTTTGGTGAGGAAATATAGTCTTTAAATCTACCTGGTATACAATTCCATTCTTTGTGAAATAAACCTAATGCTTTGTAACAATCATCTACAGTTTTAAGTATAATTCTGAATCCAATAATATCTGTTATTTGCTCTAACGAAATTCTTTTTTTTTGAACTTTTCTCCAAATTGAAAAAGGAGTTTTTTCTCTACCAATTATTTCAGCATTTAGATTATTTTGATTTAGCAAATCACTAAATTGAAAAGATAAAGAATTAAAACTATTTACCTTATCATCTTTAATTTCATCTAATCTTTTTTTTATTAATTTTCTAGCATCGTTATTTAAAACTTTGAATGAAAGGTCTTCAAGTTCATCTCTAATTCTGTGCATGCCCATTCTATCTGCAAGTGGTGCATAGATTTCCATAGTTTCTTTTGCTATTCGTTCTTTTTTTTCTATTTTTTTAATTCCATCTATTGTTCTCATATTATGTAATCGATCTGCTAGTTTAACTAATAAAACTCTAATATCCTTTGATGTTGCTAAAATTAACTTTCTAAAATTTTCTGCTTTTGAATTAGCAATACCTTGATTTTCAAACACAGATATTTTTGTTACGCCATCAACTAGATCTGCTACTTCTTGACCGAACTCACCCTTTATAGTCTCATAAGTTGCATGAGTATCTTCTATAGTGTCGTGTAGCAAGCCTGTTGTTATTGTAGCGCTATCTAGTTTTAACTCAGTTAAAATATCTGCAACAGCTATAGGATGAATTGAATAAGGATCACCAGAATATCTTTTTTGATTTTCGTGTGCTTTTACAGCAAAATTATAAGCTTTATTTAAAGCTTCTGGATTCAAAAATTTATTATAAGACTTAACTTTATTTATAAGTGTATTTGCATTAAGCATGAACTATTATTATATCATTAATTTAGATTTGTTTAATAGAACTTAACTGTCCTATGCTTAATTTATTTAATAATTTTCCAATACTTTTATTGCTTTGGGGGTGAATCCAGCTTTTGGATATCTCAAATAATGGTAATAAAACAAAGTTTCTTCTGTGCATTTCAGGATGAGGTATTTTTAACTTAATTTTATCATTAATTTTAATAATCTTTTTATCATAGTCTATAATATCAATATCACAAATTCTTGGTTCATTTTTAACAAGTCTTTTCCTACCCATTTGAAATTCAACTTTTTGACATAGTTTTAATAAATCGTATGGAGACAAATATGTTTTAATCAAAATAACAATATTAATAAATTTTGGATTTTTAGGATTTGGCCATGAAGGAGTTTCGTAATATCCTGAGCATTTTAAGATATTGATGTGTTTTGACTCCAATTTCAATTTAGTTAAGTCTATATTTTTCTTTTTATTACCTAAATTTGAGCCTATTGCTAAAAAAACTTTTTTAACTTGATTTTCTAATATATCTTGCCTTATCACGATTCCAATCTCTGTTTTTTTTTGTTTCTCTCTTATCAAATTGTTTTTTCCCTTTAGCAACAGCAATTTCTATTTTAGCTTTACCTTTCTTAAAATACATTTTTGTTGGTACGAGTGTGAATCCATCCCTTTGCATTTTTCCTATTAATTTATTAATTTCTTTTTTATTTAATAAAAGTTTTCTTTCGTCTATTGGTTTGTGATTTGAATAGCTTGCTTGTTTATATGAGGCTATATGAGAATTAATTAAAACTATTTCACCATTTTTTTCTATCGCATAAGAATCTGCAATATTAATTTTTCCTTCTCTAATAGATTTTATTTCAGAACCTTTTAAAACAATACCAGCCTCTAAAAGATCTTCAAAAAAATAATTAAAACTTGCTTTACGATTTAAACAAATAATCTTTAAACCAGAATTGGTTTTTTTTTTCATCAGATAAGTTTTGCAGAGCTGAGTGCTTTTTTAATAATTTCTTTAGTGCTTTCTGTAACTTTAACTAAAGGCAACCTAACATCATCACTACACAAATTTAATAATTTTGCAGCATACTTAACTGGGCTTGGATTACTTTCTACGAACATTGCATTGTGTATGGGCTGCAGTATCTTATTTAATTTTTCTGCTTCCATTTTTTCACTTTCATTTTTTGATATTGTAAATTTTTGAAATTCAGAGCAAAATTTTGGTGCTATATTAGCTGTTACACTAATTGCTCCAATCCCCCCTCTTTTATTAAATTCTAATGCATTATCATCATTGCCTGTTAATTGAACAAAATCATCTCCCATTTTTTTTTTGTAAGTCAACCCTTTCAAGATCTCCAGTAGCATCTTTTACGCCAACAATATTTTTTAATTCAAATAATTTAGTCATTGTATCTACTGACATGTCTATTACAGATCTACTGGGTATGTTATATATTAAGATAGGTATTCCACATCTATCGTTTATAGCTTTGTAATGTTGATACAAACCCTCCTGTGTAGGTTTGTTATAATATGGGGTCACAACTAATGCAGCATCTGCGCCTACTTTTTCAGCATGTGTGGTTAAAGATATTGCCTCAGCAGTAGAATTTGAACCAGTACCAGCAATTACTGGATTTCTCCCCTTGCTTTCCTTTATGCATAGTTCAATTACTTTTTGATGTTCATCATGAGTTAAAGTTGGTGATTCTCCTGTAGTTCCTGCAGGAACTAATGCATTCGTGCCATTATTTATGTGAAAATGTATTAATTTTATATAGGCATCAACATCAAGTTTATTATTTTTAAACGGGGTTATTAAAGCAACATTTGATCCTTTAAACATAAATACTTATAACATAGTTTATTGATTCATTTAGTAAAAATTTATGTATAAAAAAATATTTTTTTTACCAAAAATAATCCTAATTTTTTTAATTTTAGGTGTTAATAGCTATTCATTGGACTTAAAAATTGTACCCTTAAAAAAACCAATCTTAAATGAAACTTTAAAAAATGAAAAATTATCAAAAGGTATCATTCAACCTTTAAAAAAACCTCTAAAGAATGATCTTTTAAATAAAGATGAAGTTCCAAAGTTAGCTAAAAAAGAAAAAAAAATAAATTTCTTAATACCAAAAAATAAACCTCTAGCATTAAAGAAAAAAGCAACAAAAATTAAAGCAAAATCAAAGTATTTTAAACAAAAAGACTTTAATTTGGCAAAGAAAGCAATACTGACATTTGAAAAAGGTCAATGGACTAAAGCTTTAACTTTATCAAAAAAAGCTTCTGATAAATCAATTTATACATTTGTAAAATGGAAATATCTATTAACAAATGGAAATAATGCAACTTTTTATGATTATAAAGAATTTATAAATAAAAATGAAAACTATCCAAGAATTAATAGAATAAGATATTTAGCTGAACATAAACTTTCTACTAATAGGATTTCTTCAAAGAAAATTATAAATTGGTTTAATGGAAATGAGCCTTTAAGTGGTTATGGAAAGTTAATGTTAGGTGAAAGTTTTATATCTACAGGTAATTTTGAAAAAGGTGTAGCGTTAATTAAAAAAGGATGGATAACAGCTGATTTAAATAGATCTAATATGAAATTTTTTAGAAAAAAATATAAAAAATATTTAGATTCAAATGATTATATAAAAAGAGCAGACTATTTGTCTTGGGAAAATAAATACTGGGATTTAAAAAGAATGCTCAGATATTTACCCAAAGATTATAGACTCCTTTATACAGCAAGACAAATACTGATGAGTAAATCTTATGGGGTTGATCAAGCAATAGCTAACGTACCAACAAAACTTAAAAATGATGCTGGATTAAATTATGACCGATTAAAATGGAGAAGAAAAAGAGGAAGAACTGACTCTTCATTAGAAATCCTATTAAAAATAAAAAATGATAAAGATTATTTAATACGTCCTGATAAGTGGTGGAAAGAAAGAGCTATTATTTCTAGAGCACTTATATACAAAAAAAAATATGAATTAGCATATAAAATAAGTAGTAAACACTCTTTAGAAAATGGACCTGAGTACGCTGAAGCTGAATGGATAAGTGGCTGGATAGCTTTAAGCTTTTTAAATGATCCTATTCTAGCAAAAGATCATTTTGAAAATTTTTATAATAACGTTGGATATCCAATTAGTTTATCGAGAGGAGCTTACTGGATTGCAAAGACTTATGAAAAAATTGGAGATAAAGATAATTCTTTAAAATGGTATGAAGTTGCCTCAAAATATCTAACAACTTATTATGGACAATTGGCACATATAAAAATAAAACCAAATGAAAAATTTGTATTAGAAGAACAAAAAAAGGTTGACGAAAAATATAGAAAACATTTTTATGAAAAAGATTTAGTAAAAATTGTTCATCTTTTAGACGAACTGAATAAAGATAAATATACTAAAAATATATTAAAACATCTTGCTAATGAAAATATAGAGTCAGGTAGTGAGATTTTAGCTGCAGAATTAGCTTCTAGTATTTCTAGATATGATTTTGCTATACAAATTTCTAAATTGGCTTCATATCAAAAAAGATTTCATAACGATTTTAATTACCCTATTATCAGCACCCCTAAATATATTAATGGACGTAAAATTCCTGAAACTGCTTTTATTTTATCGATTATAAGACAAGAAAGTGAATTTGATTTGTCAGCAAATAGTCATGCAGGTGCAAAAGGTCTTATGCAATTAATGCCTTACACCGCTAAGCTAGTATCAAAACAAGCAAAACTTCCATATTCAAAATCTAGATTAACATCTGATCCAGAGTACAATATTAATCTTGGCTCTCATTACATTGCTGGATTAATCCTAGAATATGACGGATCTTATCCTTTTGCTGTCGCTGCTTATAATGCTGGACCGAAAAGGGTAAGATATTGGAAAAAGATTAACAAAAATCCCCAAAAAAATAAAATAGATTATGTTGATTGGATTGAATTAATTAAATTTAAAGAAACAAGAAATTATGTTCAAAGGGTTATGGAAAATTATAATGTTTATAGATATATCTTAGAAAAAAAACCTATAAGAATGAAAAATTTCTTTAAAAATGACCCTTTGTTTTAATGGCGGAAGAGGAGAGATTCGAACTCTCGGTACTCGTTTCCAAGTACGGACATTTAGCAAACGCCTGGTTTCAACCA
>MDTB01086922.1_pt1 | contig 11165 bp, 21 predicted proteins | sample 811161 | NCBI WGS metagenome assembly MDTB01 (sample SAMN05326650, study PRJNA326480) | marine metagenome | isolation source: seawater | place: Mediterranean Sea | collected 2009
CAAAGAAGATCATTATACGGAGCTAAAAAGCCAAAATAAATATTATGTCTAGAAGAAGAGCAGCAGAAAAAAGAACTATACTCCCTGATCACAAATTTAAGGATTTAGTTTTAGCAAAATTTATGAATAGAATTATGGAAGATGGAAAGAAATCTGTCTCAGAAAGAATAGTTTACGGAGCCTTTGATATTGTTTCAAAAAAAACTGATAAAAGTCCAATAGATTTTTTCCACGAGGCACTTAGCAACGTAAAACCTTCATTGGAAGTTCGATCTAGAAGAGTGGGTGGAGCAACATATCAGGTGCCTATGGAAGTTAGACCAAAGAGAGCTCAAACACTAGCAATGAAATGGATAGTAGACTCAGCTACAAAAAGAAATGAAAAAACAATGAGAGAGCGCGTTGCAAATGAGATTATGGATGCATTTAATAACAAGGGTAATGCTGTAAAAAAAAGGGAAGAGACTCATAAAATGGCTGAAGCAAATAGAGCCTTTTCACACTTTAGGTGGTAAATTATGTCTAGAATTCACGAATTATCAAAATACCGAAACATTGGAATTATGGCGCATATTGATGCTGGTAAAACAACAACAACTGAACGTATTCTATATTATACAGGTAAATCTCATAAAATTGGTGAAGTCCATGATGGCGCTGCTACAATGGATTGGATGGAACAGGAGCAAGAAAGAGGAATTACAATTACTTCAGCTGCCACAACCTGCTTTTGGAATGATCACAGAATTAATATTATTGACACACCTGGCCATGTAGATTTTACTATTGAAGTTGAAAGATCATTAAAAGTCCTTGATGGTGCCGTAGCTGTTTTTGATGGTGTTGCCGGTGTAGAGCCTCAATCAGAAACTGTTTGGAGACAAGCCGATAAATATAAAGTGCCTAGAATGTGTTTTATTAATAAGCTTGATAGAACTGGGGCAAACTTCTTTATGTGTGTTGATATGATAACTGAAAGATTAGGCTCATATCCATTAGTCACGCAATTACCTATTGGAATTGAAAGTAATCTAAAAGGTGTGGTTGATCTTGTTGCTAATAAGGCTATTATTTGGCAGGACGAGAGTTTAGGAGCAAAATTTGATATTGTTGAAATTCCTGATGATTTGAAAGATCAATCAAAAGAATATAGATTAAAATTAATAGAAAAAGTAGTCGAAGAAGATGACTCAATTATGGAAAGTTATCTTGATGGTAAAGAACCAACTTCCGAAGACATTAAACTTTGTATTAGAAAAGGAACTATTAAAGGATCATTTGTTCCAGTATTAACTGGATCAGCTTTTAAAAATAAAGGAGTTCAACCACTACTTGATGCTGTTATAGATTATATGCCATCGCCTGAAGATGTTGAAAGTGTTAGAGGAACTGACTTAAAAGATGAAACTCTTGAATTAACAAGAAGATGTGATGATAATGAACCTTTTAGTGCCCTAGCTTTCAAAATTATGACTGATCCTTTCGTTGGGAGTCTTACATTTACTCGTATTTATTCAGGAACAATAAACGCAAAGGACTCTGTATTAAATTCAAATTCTGGAAAAAAAGAAAATATTGGTCGAATGCTATTAATGCACGCTAACAATAGAGAAGAAATAAAGGTTGCTCATGCAGGTGACATTGTTGCATTAGTTGGTTTAAAAGACGTAACCACTGGAGAGACTTTATGTGATTCATCAAACCCGATAGTATTAGAAAAGATGGATTTTCCTGACCCCGTAATTGAAGTTGCAGTAGAACCTAAAACAAAGGCAGATCATGAAAAAATGGGCCAAGCTCTTGGAAGATTGGCACAAGAAGATCCTAGTTTTAGGGTAACTACAGATCACGAGAGTGGTCAGACTATTATAAAAGGTATGGGTGAGCTCCATTTAGAAATTCTTGTTGATAGAATGAAAAGAGAATTCAAAGTTGAAGCAAATGTTGGTGCACCTCAAGTAGCTTATAGAGAAACAATTTCAAATTCATACGATATTGATTACACTCATAAAAAACAATCTGGTGGCGCAGGTCAATTCGCTAGAGTAAAAATTAAGTTTGAGCCTGGGGAACCAGGAAGTGGTTATAATTTTGTTAATCAAATCAAAGGTGGAAATATTCCAACTGAGCATATTCCAGGTGTTGAAAAAGGTTTAAGAGCTCAACAGCTTACAGGTGTTATAGCTGGCTTTCCTTGTATTGATTTTAAAGCAATTCTTTATGATGGTGCTTATCATGATGTTGACTCAAGTGTTCTTGCTTTCGAAATCGCAGCTAGGGCAGCATTTAGAGAGGGAATAGCCAAGGCCAGCCCTGTTTTGCTTGAACCTCTAATGAAAGTAGAAGTTGTTACACCGGAAGAATATATGGGTGATGTAATTGGAGATCTTAATAGTAGGCGTGGACAGGTTCAAGAAATGTCAACAAGAGGCAATGCAAATGTGGTAGATGCAATGGTACCGCTTGCTAATATGTTTGGCTATGTAAACAACCTAAGATCCTTGTCACAAGGAAGAGCAAATTATAGCATGCAATTTGACCATTATGAGCAAGTTCCCTCTAATGTTGCAGACGAAGTTAAGGCAAAGTTAGCATAATGGATAATCAAAATATCAGAATTAGATTAAGAGGATTTGATAATACTCTTTTAGATACAAGTACACTCGATATAATTAATACTGCTAAAAGAACAGGTGCAAAAGTTAAAGGTCCTATTCCTCTCCCAACCAGATTTGAGAGATTTACAGTTAATAAGTCCCCTCATGTAGATAAAAAAAGTAGAGACCAGTTAGAAATTAGAACACATAATAGGTTAATAGATATTATAGACCCAACTCCTCAAACAGTTGATGCTCTGATGAAATTAGATTTATCAGCGGGTGTTGAAGTGGATATCAAAATATAAAATGAAAAGAACAGGATTAATTGCAACTAAACTTGGCAACTCAAGTTATTATGATTTAAATGGTTATTCAACACATGTTACTATACTTAAAGTTGAAGACTGTATTGTTTCAGCAGTAAAAACAAATGAAAAACATGGATATAATGCAATTCAGTTATGTAGTATAGACACAGGTAAAGACATAAATAAAATTAATAAACCACAAAGAAAAAATTTTACGTCTATAAACATTCAACCAAAGAAAATAATTAAAGAGTTTAGAGTTGATAACGATAACATACTTGAGATCGGTACAACTTTAGATGTAAATCATTTTAAAGTTGATCAATATATTGATGCAAGTAGCACATCAATAGGAAAAGGTTTTGCTGGAGTAATGAAAAGACATAATTTTGGTGGATTAAGAGCTTCACATGGTGTTTCAATTTCTCATAGATCTCATGGTTCAACAGGTCAAAACCAGGACCCAGGTAGAGTTTTTAAGGGAAAAAAAATGGCTGGAAGAATGGGGGCTACTAAAATTACTAAACAAAATCTTAAGATCATTGAAATTGATAATAAAAATAATTTGCTTGTAATTAAAGGTTCAATGCCTGGCAAAAAAAACTCGATTGTTTTCTTGAAAGACTCAATAAAGAAATAAATATGAAAAAACCTATTTTAAATCTTAAAAATAAAGAAGTTGGAACTATTGATTTAGATAAATCTATTTTTGGTCATAAAACATTACCTGATATTATCCATCAGTATATTCGATACCAAAATGCTAAATCTAGGCAAGGTTCTCACAAAACAAAAACAAGATCGGAAGTTTCAGGAAGATCAAAAAAACCTTTTGCACAAAAAGGTACTGGAAATGCTCGTCAGGGTAGTAGTAAACCACCTAATTTTAGAGGGGGCGCTGTAACCATGGGACCCGTAAATAGAGATCACTCATTTAACTTAAATAAAAAAGAAAAGAAACTTGCCATAAAATCTACACTTTCATCCAAGCTTAAAGAGGACAAAATTGTATTTATCGATTCTTTTAAAATTGAATCCCACAAAACTAAAGATTTAAATAAAACACTGAAGGAGTTTAAATATAATTCTGCTTTATTTATTCATTCAGAAAATGGGATTGATAAAAATTTTAAGTTAGCTTCTTCAAATATACCTCTAGTGTCTTCGTTAAATCAAAAAGGTCTAAATGTTAAAGATCTCATTACTTATGATAAAATATTTATTGAGCAAAATTGTTTACCTGAAATAACCAAGAGGCTTTTATGAAATTAGAAACCAAAATTATTTCATCTGAAAGAGCAATGAATATTTTAAAAAAACCATTAACAACAGAAAAATCAACAACGCTTCAACAATTTAACCAATATTCTTTTATAGTTTCAAAGGATTCAAATTCATTTGAAATTAAACAGGCTATAGAAAAAATCTTTAAAGTAAAGGTCATGAAAGTAAACACATCAATTCTTCGTGGTAAAATGAAAACATTTAAAGGCTCAAATGGTTTTAGAAAAGATATAAAAAAGGCAATAGTCACTTTAAAAGAAGGTAACACAATTGATTCATCATTGGAGATTAAATAATGTTAAATAAATTTAAACCAGTAACTCCTGGATTACGTGGCACAGTATTGGTTTCAAAAAAACATTTATCAAATGAAAAACCTGTAAAGTCTCTTACAAAACCAATAACATCTACTGGTGGAAGAAACAACCAAGGAAGAATCACATCAAGAAGAATGGGTGGTGGAGTAAAGAGAAAATACCGATTAATAGATTTTAAAAGAAATAAAAATGATATTTCAGGTGAAATAATAAGAAATGAGTATGATCCAAATAGATCTGCTTTTATTTCTCTTTTAAAATATGAAGATGGTGAATTAAGATATATAATTTCACCAAGGAATGTAAGTATAGGTGATAAATTAATCTCAGGAGAAAATGTTGAAATAAAAAATGGTAATTCTTTGCCTTTAAAAAATATACCAATTGGAACTAATATTCATAATTTAGAATTAAAACCTGGTGCAGGAGCTCAGTTAGTTAGAGCTGCTGGTTCATCCGCACAAATTGTCTCAAAAGAAGAACCTTATGTCCAAGTAAAATTAATATCTGGTGAAATTAGACATATAAATAAAAATTGTAGAGCAACTATTGGTGAAGTCTCTAACCCAGATCAAAAAAATATTAAACTTGGTAAAGCTGGTAGAAAAAGATATCTTGGTTTTAGACCAAAAGTTCGAGGCGTTGTTATGAATCCTGTTGACCATCCACATGGTGGTGGAGAAGGAAGAACGTCAGGTGGAAGAAATCCTGTTACACCTTGGGGAGTAGCTACTAAAGGTAAAAAAACAAGAAATAATAAAAAAACTGGCGTTTTTATTATTAAGAGAAGGAAGAAATAATGACTAGATCAGTTTGGAAAGGACCTTTTGTTGATTTACAGTTAATTAAAAAAGCTGAAAAATTAACTGAGTCAGGAAGAAAAGAAGTTATTAAAACTTGGTCTAGAAGATCAACAATTCTCCCTCAATTTGTAGGTTTAACCTTTGGAGTATATAATGGTCAGAAATTTGTTCCTGTAACAGTAAATGAACAGATGGTGGGTCATAAACTCGGTGAATTTTCTCCAACTCGTACGTTTAAAGGCCACACTGCTGCGGATAAGAAAGCTGAAAAGAAATGAGCCAAAATAATATTCAAGCTGTTGCAAAGGATAACATGATGAGAATTAGTCCTACAAAGTTATCTTTAGTTGCAAATAGTATAGTAAATAAAAATGTTAACGTAGCGATTAACCAACTCAAGTTTTCAGACAAAAGAATTTCAAGAAATGTTTTAAAAGTTTTGAATGCAGCTATTGCAAATGCAGAGAATAACAAACAACTGGACATAGATAGTCTTTTTATTAAAGAGGCATATGTTGGTAAAAGTTTAAGGATGAAAAGATGGAGACCAAGAGCAAAGGGTCGTGCTGGATCAATAATAAAACCATTCAGTAAAATAACTATTATAGTTGAAGAAAGAACAAAGAAACCAAAGGAAGAAAAATAATGGGTCAAAAAGTTAATCCTCATGGAATAAGATTAGGTATAAACAAAACTTGGTCGTCTAGATGGTTTTCTAGATCTGAATATTCTAAACTCTTGCATCAAGATTTAAAAATTAAATCTTATGTTGAAAAAAAATTAAAAAATGCAAGTATTTCAAAAATAAACATAGAAAGAGCTGCAAAAAAACTAAGAGTCTCAATTTTTAGTTCCAGACCAGGTATAATAATTGGAAAAAAAGGGGCCGATATAGAGACTTTAAAAAAAGATTTATCTAAAATGTCAAATCTTGAAGTTTTTCTTGATATTAAAGAAATTAGGAAACCTGAAGTAGAAGCAAAGTTAGTTGCCGAAAATATTGCCTCACAGCTTGAAAAAAGAATTTCATTTAGAAGAGCTATGAAAAAATCTGTTCAATCAGCAATGAGACTTGGAGCAAAAGGTGTTAAGGTAGTTTGCAGCGGAAGATTGGGTGGGGCTGAAATTGCAAGAACAGAAAAATATCATGAAGGAAGTGTTCCGCTTCATACGTTACGAGGAGATATAGATTATTCCACTGCTGAAGCAGATACTACTTATGGTATTTGTGGGATTAAGGTTTGGATAAACAAAGGTGAAATACTCTCCAAAGATCCATACGCAAGTGAAAAAAAACAAGTTGACCAAGGTAGTGTAAGATAATGAACATGTTATCACCTAAAAAAACTAAATATAGAAAACAATTTAAAGGGCGTATTCATGGTACTGCAAAAGGCAACTATCACTTAAATTATGGAAGTTTTGGATTAAAAGCTTTAGAGCCAGAAAGAGTTACCTCGAGGCAAATAGAAGCTGCACGTAAAGCAATTACTAGATACTTGAAAAGAGCTGGGAGAATGTGGATCAGAATTTTTCCCGATGTTCCTGTTTCAAAAAAACCAGCTGAGGTTAGAATGGGTAAAGGTAAAGGATCTATTGAATTTTGGGCATGTAGAGTGAAACCAGGTAGAATTATGTTTGAAGTCGATGGAGTTGACATAAAAGATGCAAAAAAAGCAATGACACTTGCTGCAGCTAAACTTCCTATTAAATGTAAATTTGTTGAAAGAAATATATGATCAAGAAAAATGAAAAATCAAAAGATATCGTCAAAATTAAAGATGAAATTTTAATTTTAAGAAAAAATTTGATGAATCTAAATTTTCAAAAATCTTCGGGTCAATTAGAAAAGACATCAAGTATAAGAAGTGCAAAAAAAGAAATTGCAAGATTAAAAACTAAAATTAGAATTTTAAATGGAGAGAGTAATGCCTAAAAGATTGTTATCAGGTACGGTTGTTTCATCGAATACAAACAAAACTATCGTTGTTAAAGTAACTCGAAGAATTAAACATAAACTCTATAGAAAAATTATTAGCACGTCTAAAAAGTATCATGCGCATGACGAAAATAATGAATTTAAGGTTGGTGATATAGTATCAATTATTGAATCTAAACCAATATCTAAATTTAAAAATTGGGTTGTAGTATCCAGTAATGGAGTTAATAAATGATACAGATGCAATCCAACCTTTTTGTAGCAGACAATTCAGGAGCAAGAAAAATACAGTGTATCAAAGTATTAGGAGGATCAAAAAGAAGATCTGCATCAATAGGGGATATAATTGTTGTATCAATAAAAGATGCAATACCTAGAGCCAAAGTAAAAAAAGGCGATGTATACAAAGCTGTCATTGTTAGAACATGTAAAGATTTTCAAAGACAAGATGGAACTGCAATAAGGTTTGATAAAAATGCTGCTGTTTTACTTGATAAACAAGAAGAACCTATAGCAACAAGAATATTCGGACCAGTTACAAGAGAATTAAGAACAAAAAAATTTATGAAAATTATTAGTTTAGCTCCTGAGGTATTGTAATGACTGAAAAAATAAAATTAAAAAAAGGTGATGAAGTTATTATTCTTGCTGGTAAAGATAAAGGTAAAAAAGGAAAAATAATAAAAGTTATTCCTAAAAAAAACAAAGCAATAGTTTCAGATATAAATAAAGTGAAAAAAAATCAAAAACCAGATAACAACCAAGCTGGTGGTATAATTGAAAAGGAAATGCCAATTCATATATCTAACTTATCTTTCTTTGATACTCTTGCAAATAAAGGAGTAAAGATTGGATATAAAATTATAAATGATAAAAAAGTAAGATTTAACAAACTCTCTGGCAAGGAAATCTGAAATGAGTAGACTTTTAGACTTATATAAAAATTCAATTACTAGCGATTTAATGACAAAATTAAATATTAAGAATATCCATGAAGTACCAAAAATTAGGAAAATAGTTTTAAACATGGGTCTTGGTGAGGCAAAAGATGACTCTAAAGTAGTAGATAAAGCTATCGAAGACTTATCATTAATTGCTGGTCAAAGAGCAGTTAAAACAATAGCTAAAAAAGCTATATCAGGTTTCAAAATTCGTGCTGGTATGCCTTTAGGCGCTAGAGTAACATTAAGAAATAAAATTATGTATGAGTTTCTTGATAGATTGGTAAATATAGCTTTTCCAAGAATAAGAGATTTTAGAGGATTAAATTCTAAAAGTTTTGATGGTAAGGGTAATTACTCTATGGGTATAAAAGAACATATAATTTTTCCTGAAATCAACTTTGACAAAATAGATAAAGTTCGAGGTTTAGATATAACAATTTGTACCTCAGCAAAAAGTAATCAAGAGGCAATTGAACTGTTAAAATGTTTTAACATGCCTTTTAGAAATGAAAAAATAAATTAGGAGAAAAATGGCAAAATTAAGTTCAATTCAAAAAAATAATTTCAGATCAAAGTTAATTGACAAATTTAAATCAAAACGCGAAGTTTTAAAATCAAAAATAAAAGATAAGTCATTATCTTTAGAGGAAAGAATTGTATTTCAAACTAAGTTGAATGAGTTACCAAGAAATAGTTCATCAATCAGACATAGAAATAGATGTGAACTTACTGGTAGATCAAGAGGTGTGTATAGAAAGTTTAAACTTTCTAGAATTAAATTAAGAGAGTTATCAATGAGTGGTGATTTACCAGGCGTTGTTAAGTCTAGTTGGTAGGGAGATAATATAATGGCTTTTAATGATGCTTTATCTGATATGTTGGCAAGAATTAAAAACGCTCACAACGCAAAAAAAACTTTTACTTCATGTTTCAAGTCTAAACTTAACGAGAATGTGTTATCTGTTCTGAAAGAGGAAGGTTATATTAGAGATTTTAAATCTATTGAAGAAAGGAAAGGTATAAATTCCCTAAAAATAGACTTAAAATATTATAATGGCACACCTGTCATAAAAAAAATTAAAAGAGTCTCCAGACCAGGAATAAGAGTTTATTCTAAAATATCTGATTTGGAAAAACCATACGGGGGTTTGGGAATATCAATACTCTCTACTCCTAAAGGTGTGATGTCGGACCAACAAGCAAGAAAAAATAATGTTGGTGGTGAAGTGCTTTGTGAGGTATTTTAATGTCTAGAATTGCAAAAAATATAATCAAAGTTTCTGAAAATACCTCATGTTTTTTTCAAAATGGAGTCTTTAAAGCAAAAGGAAAACTTGGAGAAATGGAAGTTAACATTAAGCCAAATATTACAATCGAAATAAAGGATCAATCGGTTACAATTGTACCTAAGGATGAAAATTCAAAGAATGATCCAATTTGGGGTACGACAAGAGCGATCGTAGCTAACATTATTAAGGGTGTTTCAGAAGGTTTTTCTAAAACATTAGAGTTAAATGGCACAGGGTACAGAGCAAGTATTTCTGGTTCTAAACTAAAATTACAACTTGGCTTTAGTCATGATATAAATTTTGAAGTACCAAAAGAAGTAAAAGTTGAGTGTCCAAAACAAAATATTATAAATTTATCAAGTTTTGATAAAGAAAAACTTGGCGCTACAGCGGCAAAAATTAGATCATATAGAAAACCTGAGCCGTTTAAAGGCAAAGGTATAAAATACAGTGATGAATTTATTTTTAGAAAAGAAGGAAAGAAAAAATAGAGTTTATGAAAAACAGATCTGAAAAAATTAGATACAAGTTAAAAAAAGTATCAAAAAGAAATAGATTAAGTGTATTTAGGTCTAATTCACATCTTTATGTACAATTAATTGATGACTCTAAGGGAGTCACCTTAGCAAGTTCATCTTCGTTAGAAAAATCAATTAAAGATCAGAAACTTTCAAAAAAAGAAGTTGCAGAAATAATTGGTAAAGAAATTGCAAAAAAAATCATTTCTAAAGGAATAAAAGATGTTTCCTTTGATAGAGGAAAATACAAATATCATGGCTTAATTAAGATAATTGCTGACTCAGCAAGAAGTCAAGGTTTAAACTTTTAGGGGAATAAATTATGTTTGATAACGGAAAATCAGAATTTAGCGAACATTTGGTTACCATTAATAGGGTTGCTAAAGTTGTTAAGGGAGGTAGAAGATTTGGTTTTGCTGCAATAATGATTGTAGGTGATAATAAAGGTAGAGTTGGTCTTGGAACAGGTAAGGCTAAAGAAGTCCCTGAAGCAGTAAGAAAAGCAACTGAAAATGCAAAAAGTAAAATGGTACGAGTTCACCTCAAAGAAAATAGAACAATTCATCATGATGTAATTGGAAGATTTGGTGCTGGCAAGGTAATACTTAGATCAGCTTCACCAGGAACAGGTATTATAGCTGGAGGACCAATGAGAGCACTATTTGAATCTTTGGGAATTAAGGATGTTGTTGCTAAATCAACTGGAACTTCTAATCCTCACAATATGTTGAAAGCTACATTTAATGCATTTAAGATGTCAGAGTCTCCAAAATCAGTTGCATCAAAAAGGTCAAAAAAAATAACAGATATTAATAATAAGAGTATTTAAAATGAAAATAAATGAATTAAAATCTTCAAAAATTTCAAATAAAAAACCAAAAAGAGTTGGAAGGGGTGCAGGTTCTGGATTGGGTAAAACATCTGGAAGAGGCGTCAAAGGTCAAAAATCAAGATCTGGAGTTTCTATAAATGGTTTTGAGGGAGGTCAAATGCCTGTTTATAGAAGACTTCCAAAAAGAGGATTTAAAAATCCTTTTAAATTAAAAGTACAGCAAATTAATTTTCAAATTCTTAAAGATATAATTAAAAAATATAATCTTAATTCAGAAAAAATAACTGAAAAAGATCTTTTTGATAAAAAAATATTTAAAAAGAATAAAGGA
>MDTB01029062.1_pt1 | contig 11163 bp, 10 predicted proteins | sample 811161 | NCBI WGS metagenome assembly MDTB01 (sample SAMN05326650, study PRJNA326480) | marine metagenome | isolation source: seawater | place: Mediterranean Sea | collected 2009
TGGCTTAAAAACCTCATTGGTAACATCTTACACTGGAGGTGCAATCATGGTCTTTTCAACAGGATTATGGTATTTTTTTATCAAAAAACATAATCTCGCTTGAGATTGAATAATGATAAATAAAAAGCGAGTAGAAAATTATATGGAATTAGGAGCCGGACTAGGATTGGTATTTGGGATAATTGGTGGAGCAGTTATTGATAATATTGGATTGGGTATAGCATTAGGTATGACAATCGGTGCTGGGGTAGGCTCTATAGCTAAAAAACCTGCTTCAAGAGAAGAAAAGATCAATACTTAGAACAATGAATCCATTATTTACAATGAAAGTGCTTTTTATTGGATTGTTTCATTTTACCTTACTTTTATCTCAAAAGGAAAAAATTGATGAGATAGATCGCTTTCTAATTAATAGTCAAAAGCAGTTTGACGTTCCAGGGGTATCTATATCCATCGTTAAAGATAATCGGATTATTTTTTCTAAAGGATACGGGGTGAGGTCTTTATCAAACGGAATCGCTGTTGATGAAAATAGCATCTACGCTATTGGCTCTACGACAAAAGCTTTTACTAGTGCTGCATTAGGACAACTGGTTGATGCGGGAAAAATCTCCTGGGATGATCGTGTTATCGACCATATTCCTGAATTTGAATTGCATGATGCTGCTATAACAAAAATGTTCACTATTCGCGATCTATTGACGCATAGAAGTGGATTGCCCCGGGGAGATCTCTTATGGTTCGCTAGTGATTTTTCCAGGCAAGATATTTTAGATCGTATTCGATATTTGGAGCCCACTTATGGCTTTAGAGCTGGGTTTGGCTACCAGAATATCATGTATTTAACGGCAGGGGAGATTATTCCGCGCGTTACTGGCAAATCATGGGACTCTTATGTTGAAGAACAATTATTAAAACCTTTAAAAATGAATCGATCATCTACAATGATCTCTGGGACAAAAAAGATAAGGAACGTATCTACCCCGCATCAGGAGATCGATGGTGAGCTCAAAGAGATTGCTTGGCGTGATATTGATAATGTTGGACCTGCAGGATCAATTAATTCAAGTGTTAAAGATATGTCCAACTGGGTAATGATGCTATTGAATGAAGGGTCGTTCAATGGAAAGCAGATATTGACAGCTCAAACGGTAACAGAGATGTTTATGCCTCAACAAGTGATGCGCAAAGAAGGGAGACTGGGAAGTTATTTTCCTCCAGTACAATTTTTGACCTATGGGCTAGGATGGTTTATCTCTGATTTTAATGGTTATAAAGTTGTTGAGCATGGTGGCAATATAGACGGTATGCATGCTCAAGTAACTCTGGTTCCTGAATTGGAACTAGGAATAACTTTTTTGTCAAATCGCAGAAATCTTCTGCCTGAGGCAGCTAGGTATTATATCATTGAAACTTTTGCTGATATCGATCATAAAAAAGACTGGAATGATCATTTTCTTAACTTAGCAAAACAAACAGATGAACTCGTTAATGCTCAACTAGAAAAAGTAGAAAATGGACGCGTTTTAGATTCAGATCCATCATTGAATCTAAAGGGATATATTGGAAAATATGCACATCCAATGTATGGCGACGTCAATATTAAATTAAAAGGAAAATCTTTACGATATGAAGGCCATAAGCAATTCCAAGGAGTCGCTACACACTGGCATCATAATTCTTTTGAGTTGCAATGGGATCAAGAGCGCCTTGGAAAGCTCATTATCACTTTTGAGATTGATGCAATGGGCAATGTGAAAGGCGTAGAAATACCAGGAAAAGGTTTTCATCGAAGAAAAAAATGAAAAAATCATTAATAATATCTTTTTTAGTTATTTTTACTTCATCGTGTACGTCATTATCTTATTGGGAATACAAATTAATTAATAAATCTATTGATGCGATTGGTAAAGCCCTTAGCAAGGGAAAGAATATTTCAAATCAAGAAATTGTGATTCCTCAACTGCCAAGCGCGCCTGATTCATTGATCAATATAGCTGTTCTAGACCTTGTTGCTAATAATATTGATTTATTTGAAGCTAGAGCGCTTTCAGAAAAACTTAGAACTGAGTTGTTCTTGACTAAGCATTACAATGTAAGAGAAAAAGCATCGATTAAGGAAATATTGGACGAGCAAGGCTTTCAGCAATCAGGTTGCACAACCAATGAGTGCCTAGTTGAGATAGGGGGAATTGCAGGTGTGAAAAAAATTATTGCTGGAACAATCAGTAGATTGGGCAATACTTATTCTTTATCAGTTCGGATTATCAATGTGGAGACCGCCTTGATAGAAAGATTGACCTCGTTGGAATATTCTGGCCCCATTGATGAAATTCTGAAAAAAGGGATGAAAAAAATAGCAATTGACCTAATTGGTTAGTGATTTTTTTTAGTTAGTATCCCAATATAAAACCCTAGACAGTTAATTCCAATATCGCTGAATTTATTTAACATATTTTCTCTGGCAAATTCAAAGGGGAGCATAATCTCTAATAATTCCCATCCTATCGAAATTAAGAAAAATATTTTCCAGCTATTAATAACATATCTTCCGAGAACAAAATATTGGATAAAATGTGCTATTGAGTAAGAGTTAAACATGAGATGAATGTAAAATACTATATAGAGCTTGTTGAAATAGTTATTTTAAAAATTATAAAATTTATTTTAATGGATTAGCAGCTGAGTAATTGTTCATAAAACCCCCCAATCTTTAGGTCATGGTCTACAAAATGAATCTCCAAAATCCAATCTCTTATTTGATCGTATTGGTCGTTTGCATTCATTGGTAGATGATTGTCAGGATGAATATAGTTGAGCTTCTTTTCATCATGTATTTTCTCATGAGGAAATTTACCAACTAAATGACCGCAATGTTCATTTCCGAATTGCCAAAAACGTTCATGCGCTAGATTGCAAATAAATTTATATAGCTCTGCTCCTGTAATTTCAGGATGCGAATCAAAATATGTTTTTCCTAAAGACCAGCATTCTTCAACATCTTTCATGAGTCGAAGTTTGTTTTTATCATTACCAATAACATAAGTACGCCCAACATCCGCTTCCCATTTTTCAAAAACAGGACCAAAATCAAAGAAGAGGATATCATCCTCTTTCAATATTCTGTTAGGTGGTTTTTGACTGTAAGGTTGAAGCGTATTTTCACCAGCTCTGACAATTCGTTTATGCCAATGTTGCTTGGTGTGAAACATTTCAAATGCAAGTTCATGTATCTTTCCACTGAGTTCTTTTTCGCTGATATTGGCCTTGATCCAGCCTCGGTCTACTGTTTCTTGAAAGAGTGCGATCGCTTTCTTTTCAGCATGGATAAGATTTTGTTTTCGCTTGCTAAGATGTTCTATGTTATTCATAATATTTGAGCAATTTAAGAAAAGTGGACTAAGTTTTTTTAATTCTTTTATTTTTTTATTATAGATTTTGATATATAGTCTGCCAGATAAAGACCTAAAGCGACAGCTGGACCAATTCCCACAGCAAATATGATGGTCCCTATGCCAGCATTTCCCCCCAACATAAACCCTACTATAACAACGCTTATCTCCATTGTTGATCGCACCGATGCTATCGTATAGCCCGTTAGTCGCTGCAAGCCAGTCATCAGTCCATCTCGAGGCCCTGGCCCTAAATTTGCAGGAAGATAAATACCACTTCCCAAGCCAACAATGATGACACCAATAAAAGCTGTAATTATATTGACGATCCAATTGGTGGAAGAAAAATCAAAAAAATATAAAGACAGGTCTAGAACCGATGCTATGATTAGGATATTAAGAATAGTGCCAAGACCAGGCTTTTCTTTGAGCGGTATCCATAAAAGAAGGACAATGAGACTGCAAATAAATGTCCATATGCCAATAGTACCGCCAAATTGAATAGAAAGTCCTTGCGCTAAAACTACCCAAGGGCTATTTCCTATGCTAGAATGAATGAGCAGGGCTGACCCAAATCCAAATGTAGCTAGACCAAAGCAAAGGAAAAAAAAGGTCTTGAATTTGGGTTTAAAACTTAATGGTGTATTTGAAGACCATAATGTTGTGGGGATCTTTTTGATATTTAGAAACATAAAAGTCGCTTTGAATTATAATATTGAGTTGTAAAATTAACCCGATCATTCTTTATTATATTTCATATATTTTACTATTTTTTATTATTTATTAATATTTTTTCTAAACTTTTATCATTTTATGTCGATAATAACAAAATGAATTCTTTTGAGATTAATTGCAATACCTCCATTGCTATTAGAATTTTTTTTAACAAAAGTTTCGTATATTTGTACATAATTTTTATTGATGATGTAAAAATATATAATTTTTTTGAAATCTTATAGCTATGATATGAATTTTCATTATAGATATTTATTAATTATAATATTTTATTTCTTTGGTCCTATGGGATTAGAGGCACAAGTCAAATATGATTCTAGCGATATTCTCTTTGGAAGTACTGGAGGATTGGAGAATCGGTGGTTCACAAAATTCTCAGGCAAAGTAGTTCATGGGAATATTTATACAACTTATGCTAATAGTACTATGCTTAATGGATATATGCGCGCAGGCTACAAGCATGGCAAATGGAAAGAATGGTACGACACGGGCATGATCAGATCAATTCAGCACTTTACCTTTGGAAAACATGATGGCATTCAAAAGTCATGGTATGAAAATGGAAAGCTTCAAAGAGAGTCCGATATGAAAGGAGATAGTTTATATCGCTATCATAAAGAATTTTATCAAAACGGACAAATCAAATTACACCAGATATTAGAATTTGGAACACTGATCGAGGTGACGCAGTGGGATAGCAGTGGTACTATTTTAAAACGAGAATTCTTTGAGAATTGATCCCTAGATCTTAAAGAAGTACTTGCGGATAGCTTGGATAACAAATTGCAGGAATTGAAAACGCAGAAAAGGGTGTATGGGGCGAATCCAGCCTTGAAAAATATTTTTCCACTTTCCTTTATTTAAGCGATAGATTAAATAAAGATTCCATATGAGATAGAAGATGAGCAGCGCTACAGCGCCTTTAATAGTGAGAATTAGCATTTGTTATTTAACTATTGATCATATATGAAAAAATTACTGCTATCAAGATTATGATAAAAAAGAACTAAGCGCAAGAGTAGTGATTGGAATGATTTTAAAGTTTTTTTAATGTTTACTATTAATGAACAATAAAAAAACATATACACTTGCTATATTGCCTGGAGATGGTATTGGCATAGAGGTGATGGATGCAGCTTTAATGGTGCTTGATTCTATAGCTGGTAGATTTGATCTTCATTTTGATCTTAAGCATGAGCTAGCGGGTGGAGCTTCAATTGATAAGCACGGATCGCCCTTGACTGATTCAGCTTTACAAACTTGCCTAGATTCTGATGCTGTATTGTTAGGCGCCTTAGGTGGCCATAAATGGGATGATCTTGCTCAAGATTCTAAGCCCGAAGCAGGTTTTTTAAAATTAAGGAAAGGGCTAGACCTTTTTGCAAATTTAAGGCCTGCGATCCCCTTCAAGGCATTGCTCGATGCTTCTTCTTTAAAAAAAGAAGTGATCGAAGGTTCTGATGTCATGATCGTGAGAGAATTAGCTGGAGGGATTTATTTTGGGGAGCCTCGCGATTATCAAGATAATGAGGCTTACAATACTCTTCGTTATACACGATTCGAGATAGACAGGATCGCAAGAATGGCATTTGACCTTTCAAGAACAAGGAAAAGTAGAGTTACTTCTGTTGACAAAGCCAACGTCTTAGAAAGTTCGCAGTTTTGGCGCGATCAAGTTCGTAAGGTTCATCAAGAATATTCTGATATTCAATTGAGTGATATGCTTGCAGATAATGCAGCTATGCAGCTAGTAAGAGATCCTAAGCAGTTCGATGTGATTTTAACACAAAACCTTTTTGGCGATATTTTGAGCGACATTATTGCAATGATTTCAGGCAGTTTAGGCATGTTGCCCTCTGCGAGCATTGGTAAGGACCATGCAATGTATGAGCCGGTTCATGGCACCGCTCCTGAGATCGCCGGAAAGAATATAGCTAATCCGATTGCTATGATTGGTTCTGTTGCTATGATGCTTGAGTTCACTATGAAGAATTTTCAGGCAGCCGAAAACCTGAATAATGCTATTTCAGACGTATTGGATCAAGGCTTTTTTACACAAGATATAGCTGGTAGATATGATAAAACCATCTCTACGATTGAAATGACAAATAAAATAATACAGCAGTTTAATTCTTATTAATTTGGACCCATATGAAGCTTGATCGAAAACTATATCAGAAAATATTACACAAAAAAACAGATAATCCATCCTATAATGATACCCATAAGGATCGCTTTATATATATAGTTAATGCTATCAATAAAAGTTTTCAAGAGCCTCAAGAAGTTAAGGTGCTAGATTTTGGAAGCCATGTTGGGACATTGTCATTATTATTAAAACATTTTGATTATGATATCACTGGGATCGATATTGATGAGGTAATCAGTAATCATACCGATAATTATACCAACGCTAACATCCCTTATGATTCTCTTAAGCCTGATTGGCACAAACTTCCCTATGGGGATGATCATTTTGATTGCATTGTATTTTCTGAGGTTTTAGAGCATTTATATGAAAGCCCGATCAAGATCCTTGAGGAGCTTTATCGCGTGATAAAGCCAGGAGGTATACTGTTACTTACCACTCCTAATGTGATGAAGATTGAAAACAAGATCAAATTCTTTTTAAATATGAACATCTATCAAGATCTCTATCGTTTTTGTTACGACGCACGATTTGGATTGCATTATAGGGAATATACCAAAAAAGATCTTTCGGTCCTTTTATCACAATTCATTCAATTTAAGAAACTGGATTTTTATTATTTTGATTATGTTGGCGGAAGAACGAGGGTAAATAGGGCATTGCAGCAATTATTATTTATTTTTACAAAATTATTATATTTTTTTAGGGGGTCTATTATGGTCATTGCAACAAAATAAAATGATCTATGGCCAAAGCAAGTAATGATTTTTTAATCAAACTAAAAAAGAGGATATATGTCAATAGCGCGTAGAAAATTCATCAAAAGTTTAGGATTAGGATTAGCTTCGGCAACCCTTAGTGCAAAAAATATCACGGAATTCAATTCATCAGAATCTGAATCTCTTTTAGTATCTGATCGAAAACAACCTGACCCTGCCCCCAAAGGATATGATAGGCTTCCATTGGAGTGGTATAAGAAAAGAGTGCAAACCTTAAAAAGTAAGCTTAGAAAAGATAAAGTTGATGCTATCTTGCTTGAGAGCGACATAAATAAAGTTTATTTTTCAGGTTGCTTCCGCGGTAGCGGAAAGCGGACGACCTGGGTGCTTTTTCCACAAAAAGAAAAAGACACAGCCTATTGGTTCTCCCCTGGTATTGACCGTGACTTGATTGCCTCTTGGTGGTGTACAGAGAATCACTATTATTTTTGTTTTCCTCATGGAGAGGGAGGATACCCAAATAAAGGACAGGTCGTAGCGGGGAAACAGGTCGATCTTTTTGAATGGATGTTAAAAAATCTAAAGAAAAAAGGGTATGCTGGAAAAAAGATTGCTACCGATATGCATCTTTCAAACGAGCAATTGAAAAGGGTGAAGAAATATCTACCCAGAACAAAATTTATTAATATTGGTAATCAATGTGAAAAAATGCGCATCATTAAGACCAAAGAGGAGATTGCATTGACTCAAAGGGCTTATCGTTATTTTGATAAGATCCATATTTTTGCAAGAGATTTTATTTTAGAGCGCGGCACTGATACGACCGACTTTGAGATCGGACAAGCATTGCAAACGTACGGCATCAACCTTTTGATGAAGGATATCTATCACGATGGGAAACCGCATAATGCAGTGGGTATGTTGGTAACATCGGAATACGTTCGCGCAGGAGTGTCGACTGCCTATCCTCACCCTAATCAACTTTTTTATAATAAAGTTAAGAAAGGGGAGGCGGTATATGTCAATACCGATATAAAGATCGGAGGATGCGGAGGGGAAGGATATCGAAATTATCAGATCAACCCAGTCTCACCAGAGCAAGATAAAATGTGGTCAGTTGTTGCTGAAACTGTTCAGATTATAGTAGAAGAGACAAAACCCGGAGTGTTGTGTTCTGATGTTGCATATAAGGTACACAAACATCAAGTGGAAAATGGGATGCAGGATTATATCTACCATAGGCCAGGCCATGGTACTGGTTTCAATTTTGAAGGACATCAGGCCCCTTACTTTTCCTTAGGCGATCACACACCTATTGAAGAAGGAATGATGTTCAGCGTCGAACCAGGGCTGTACGATTCGAACAAGGGAATAGGTATCAACCCAAGTGATAATTTACTTGTTACTAAAAAGGGCGCTGTATTGCAATCAAGAATTCCTTTTTCTAAGGAGTGGAGTTATTTGAAAATATAATTATTGAGGAATATAATATGAGAATTTTCTATTATAGTAAAATCGCATTTTTCTTTTTTTTAAACTTCTTTTTCTTAGCTCAAACCGTAGCGCAGGAATATGCCAAGAAAAATTCATTATCTGCATTAATTGATGCTACAAGCAAGATTAGGGTCATAACCAAAAATAAAAAAGAGTACAATGAAGCTGTTGGGAAATATAAAGATATTTTATCTAGCGCTAGCTCTATAAATTATGAATCTTTGAGCTTAGATGACCAAGTTGATTATGATCTATTACTTTCTCATGTTAAAACCAGAATTTTTGAATATGACACCATAAAGCTTTACACAGTGCACCCTGTATCGTACTTTGTTTTAGGAAGAACTAATAGTTTGTTTACACGCCCAGGAGCTATTGCTGATAAAGGCGTTAGAGAAGCAATCAAAGAGCTGGATCGATTACCAGAAATACTTTCTAATGCTAAAGATAATTTGAATAATCCAGCTAAAGTTTGGACTCAAAATGCAATTTATCAAGCGTATTATGCTGGTGTACTATTGAACGATTCCATACCAATGGCCCGCGTTGATGACCCAAAAATTAAAAAAGAACTAATTCAAGCTGCCAAAAAAGCTTCAAGGTCTATTAAAAGTTTTGAAACTTGGCTTGAAAAAGATTTATTAAAAAGATCAAACCGTCTACCTCATTGGAGGCCCAAAGAAATAGAATTTTATCAATATACTCATGAACATTTAGATGGATTTGGGGTAGATAAAATGTTAGAAGTAGCTCTCAAAGATGAGATTGCTACTCGCAAAGAAATGGAATCGCTAGCTAAGCTAATTCATCCAAGTGGAAATTTAAAAACTGTATGGGAGAAAATGAAAGATGAAGCTCCTCCGTGGGATGGGGTGTTGCCAATGGCCCAAAGTTTTGTAGATATTGCGAGTAGTTGGCTAATGAGTGAAGGGGATCATGTTGTCACTATACCTACATATGTTGATTATGGTGCAATGATAACAGCACCCATGGGAAGAAGGGCTCTATCTTTTGGGGGCGCAACAATTGGCCCAACAGTTGCTGGTCGACAATCAGGATATTATATACTCACTCCCCTTGAAGATCGATTAAGCAAAAAAGAAAAAGCAAGTAGAATTCGTTCTTATAATCCATATTGGACAAATGTGATTTCATACCATGAATGGTTAGGACACAATGTTCAAAAAGCTTCTGCAAATGAAAATGTTACTAGAAAAATGAGACAACTATTCCGTAGTGCATACTTTAGTCAATCGTGGTCGTTTTATTTAGAGAAACTACTTGAGGATGAAGGTTTTTTCGAAGATAGATTTGATTATCAATCATCATTAAAACATCGAATGGCTAGACAGCAAATGAGGATGTGGCGTATCCAAAGGATCATAACAAAACTTAAAATGGCAAAAGGGGAGATGAGCTTTGACCAAGCTGTTCAAATATATATTGACAAGATTGGCATGGAGCCAACCAATGCTTTTATTGAAGTGCAGCGTGATTCACAGACTCCTTCTCCTCCAGGTCGTGAAATAATAGGTGAGATAGTTATCCTTCAATTAAGAGAAGAGTACAAACGCCGGATGGGTAATCATTACACTTTAAAGCGATTCAATGATAAATTGCTTACCTATGGCGATCTTCCATTCAAGCAAATAAGAAGACTAATGTTTAACGATTGATTTCTCTATATCGATAGCGGATCTATGCTGACACTCTCTAGTTTTTCATTTAACGGAGAAAGATTGTTCTCAAGTTCCTTTTCAAGATCATTCAAATGCTCCTCGAGTTCGGCAGAAAGTTCTTTGAATACTTGATATGATCCATCAGTAGGTCTAGCATCGCCATTTTCAATGCTCCTTCTTAAGGAAGCCAATCTATTATTTAATCGTATTGGAAAGTTCAATGGATCTTGACCGCTTTCATTTTTGGTCTGATAAAGGGCTTCTTCTATTATTGTAAGGTTTTTCATTAATTGATCAGACATCGTTTTTATATTTTCATCCTTTGTTTTCTTCAGGCGATCATTTAATTGTGCTCTAATATCTCTTATTTGTATAACCGCTTCATTAGCTAGTGAAGTTTTATCTCTAATTTTCGAAGCTAGTCTAAATTGTTCATTGAGATCTTTTTTTGTTACTCCTTTCAATCTTGGGTCCATTGTAATATTAAAGTTCACTGATTGGGATTTTCCATTAGCTGTAATGCGAACTTCATAATTGCCTGGAGGTGCTTTTGGGCCACTTTTAGGCCTTGCACTCCATATGATAATGCCTTCAAACATAGTTGCGCCTTCATATCGCAGATTCCATTCCCAGCGATTTAAACCTTTCGCAGTAGTAGGTGGAACCATATTTCTTGATCGATACCAGGGATGAACTTCAACTTTTTCTCTACCAGCTGAATCTCCTACCATTGTAGTGACAAGATTTCCCTTGGAATCAAAAATTTCTGCTTTTACTGAATCAGCTTCTTCATCAAGAAAATATTGGATTATAGCAGACTCTACTCCTCTTACCGCATCGTGTGGTTTAAATACTGTTAACGGTTCTTGATCGGTATTTTTTGTATACTCTCTTAGTGGATCGTAATCATCTAGAATCCAAAACCCTCTACCATGGGTTCCTAGCACTACATCAGAATTTTTCAATTGTAGGTCCCGAATAGGAGTATCCGGTAA
>MDTB01010308.1_pt1 | contig 11162 bp, 16 predicted proteins | sample 811161 | NCBI WGS metagenome assembly MDTB01 (sample SAMN05326650, study PRJNA326480) | marine metagenome | isolation source: seawater | place: Mediterranean Sea | collected 2009
CCCAATCATAACGGTTTGATCCGCCGACACGTCACACTCGGCCATGGCATCGAGCAACAGATCGGGAGCCGGTTTGCCCGGGCCATCATCGGCACTTTTTAGCGCTGCGAAATAGTCGCGTATTCCATAAGCACCAACCACGCGGTTCAGCCCGCGCCGCGATTTCATGGTAACAATGCCCAGCCGCGTGTCGGGCTCTGCGCCCAGCATCTCTATAATTTCTTTCATGCCCTCGAATAATACCTGTCCGCGGTCGCTTTGCTGCGACAGGCGAATATGCGCCGCGCGATAGAGGGTCAGGATTTCATCAATCTGCACATCGTCGGCCTCGGGCGCATGGCGGCGCATGGCAACTTCAATCGGCAGCCCGACGGCGGAAAGAATATCGACGCGCGGCGGCACAGCCACGCCAACGACCTCGAAAGCCTCGGCTGTCGCAGAAACGATAGCCTGTTGGCTGTCGACCAAAGTGCCGTCGCAATCAAATACAATTAGCCGCATCACGCCTCCTCCGCGAATGGTGATGAACCATCTTCAAGGTCGAAACCTAAAACGTCCCATGTGTCAGCCATGTGATCCCGCAGCGGGGCAAGGGTGGAAAAAGTCCCTCCGGCCGGATGTGGCATTTTAATCGATCGGGCGTGCAAATGAAGCTTTTTCGGCAATAATCCGCCATGGTCGGCATTTTCGGCATCGCTGCGATATTTGCCGTCGCCAACCAGCGGATGGCCCATAAAAGTGGCATGCGCGCGTATTTGATGCGTGCGGCCCGTGCTTGGGCGAAACGCCATCCATGCAAAGCGTTGGCCGACACGGGCTATTTCGGCAAAATCAGTTATGGCGCGCATGGCGTCTGGATCGCCCTTTTCAACCGGAAACACGCGCTCGCCGCCATCTCCCGCCGCGCGCTTGGCCAGCGGTGCCGTGACGGTGCCATGGGCCGGCCGCGGCACGCCATAAACCAAGGCCCAATATATTTTTTCCACTGTGTGTTCGGCAAATTGTCGGGTGAGAAATTGCGCCGCCTTGCGGTTGCGCGCGAGCACCAAAAGGCCCGAGGTATCGCGGTCGAGCCGATGCACCAGGCGCGGCGCTTCGGGCGCACCAAAAGCCAGTTCCGGCAGCACGCCGTCAAGGTGCTGGTTGGTTTTGCTGCCCCCCTGCACGGCCAGACCCGACGGCTTGTTCAGCACCAGCAAATCTTGATCACGATGGATAATGCTGGCACGCAAGCCCTCGACGAGCGATTGCGACACTTGCGCTGTTTTGGGTATCGGCGATTGCCCGTCGCGTGGCACTTCCGGCGGCACGCGCACTTGCTGGCCGGTTTGCACCCGATCGCTCGCCTTGGCGCGAGTGCCGTCGAGACGAATACGCCCCTGCCGCAGCAATTTTTCCAGCCGCGAATGTGTAAGGCCCGCAAAATATTTGCGAAACCAACGGTCGAGGCGTATGCCGTCATCATCGGGCTTGACCGAGCGATGTTGCACACCGCTCATGACGCGACCGCCCGTGCAAGATAAAACCCCAGCGCAAAGGCAAGCAGCCCGCCGACCAGCGAGCCGCCAGCATAGCCAAGCGCCGCCCACACATCACGGCGCTCGATCAGCTGAAACAGTTCCAACGAAAAAGCGGAAAAAGTGGTAAAGCCCCCCAACAGCCCAACCCCAACAAACAGGCGTGTCGTCTCTCCGACATCGGGCGGCACCCGCCACAGCCACGCGCCCAGCACCCCCATCAGCAAGCAACCTGCCAGATTGACCCCAAAAGTTGCCCATGGAAAACCGCCCGTGCCGCTAGCGCGCATCATGACAGAAACAAGAAAACGGCTCACCGCCCCCGTCGCGCCACCTGCGGCAACCATTAAAATCTGCATGCTCATCGTCACGATTATAAACCTATCGCCGCAATGTAACACGCAAGCGCCGCGAGCCGCGCTCTATCTCAAGCGCGGTTTCGCCCGGCGTATTAGGTGCCAACCGGAGGACGTCCTGCACGCGCTCAACAGGGTTTGCATTGATTTGCAAAACAATATCGCCAATGCGAAACCCTGCGCGCCGAGCGGGGCTGTTGGCACCAACATCCAGCACAATCACGCCTTTTTTGCCCGCTGGCAGGCCGCGCTCTTCCGACAAAGCAGGGTTGATATTGGCAATCTGAAGACCCGCCAGCGGCCCCTGCCCCCCGACACGCTGAATATTGCGAAGCGGCACCTCCGGCGCAGACACCAGCGCCACATCAACCACGATTTGGGCGCTGCGTCGATACGCACCCAGTTCGACCTGCCCGCCAATCTCCAGCGTGCCAATGCGAAACCTCACATCGGCAGGCGAAAACACATCGCGCCCGTTGACGGTCTGGATAACATCGCCCTTTCTCAAGCCCGCTTGCGCCAACGGGCTGGCTTCGTGCAAATCAACAATCACCGCACCACCGGCGCGCGCCAGACCAAAAGCATCGGCAATATCCGCGCCCACATCTTGAAAACTTGCGCCCAACCAGGGGCGTTTAACTTCGCTGTCGGTTTGCGCGGCTTGCACAACGCGCGCCACCATATTGGCCGGAATGGCAAAGCCGATGCCGACCGACCCGCCGGATTTGGAAAAAATCGCGGTGTTGACGCCCAAAAGCCGCCCGTCCAGCGTGACCAGCGCGCCGCCGGAATTACCCGGATTAATCGCCGCATCGGTCTGGATGAAAGATTGGTAATCAGCCACGCCGACCTGACTGCGCGCCAAGGCCGACACTATACCATTGGTCACGGTCTGACCGACGCCAAACGGATTGCCCACCGCCAATACCAGATCACCGACGCGGATATCATCGCTGTCACGCAAACCAAGCGCCGGAAGCGAGGCCGGCGGGTCTTGCAACTTCAAAACCGCCAGATCCGTGCGCGCATCGTCCAATACGAGATCGGCCTTAAACTCTCGTCGGTCGGACAGCACCACGGTCAATTCCTGCGCGCCATCAATAACATGGTGATTGGTTACGATAAGCCCGCCAGCATCAACAATCACACCCGAGCCGAGCGATTGCTGGGTGCGCTGGCGCGGAGCGACGAAATCATCACCGAAAAACTGCTGAAAAAACGGGTCGTCGAACAATCCACGGCGGCGCTGCACCACACGCCGCGCATAGACATTCACGACGCTGGGCACCACTTTTGCAACAACAGGCGCGAAAGAAAGCTGAATCTGGGCAGCATTTTCCGGCACAAGGCGCGCATCTTGCGCGCGTACCTCGTAAGCGCTCATCATGGCAAAGAGCGGCGCAAACGCAAAAAGACACACAACAAAAGCCGCGTGTCTTTTTTCAATGCGTAAAAATATGCACATGGGTGTTAAGCGGAGGCTTCGGCGTCCTCATCAACCAATACGGGGCCACTATCTTGACCGCGCGCATCCGGGTCGCGGTCGACAAATTCAATAACGGCCATCGGCGCGTTATCTCCATAACGAAAGCCCGCTTTCATCACACGCGTATACCCACCAGCACGGTCAGCATAGCGCGGGCCCAGCGTTTCAAACAGCTTTGCGGCCCATTGCTCTTCGGGCAGTTGGGCCGACGCCTGACGGCGCGCGCTCAAATCGCCCTTTTTGCCAAGCGTCACGAGTTTTTCAACAAACGGACGCAGTTCTTTGGCTTTCGGCAAAGTGGTGATGATTTGTTCATGCTTGATCAGCGCAGCGGCCATATTGCCAAGCATGGCCTTACGGTGACTGCTGGTCTTGTTCAGCTTGCGTCCTGATTTTCCGTGGCGCATGGCCGGCTCCTTCGTGATCCGCGTGAGGCGGATGATTAATAATTCTCTTCAAACCGCTTGGCGAGATCTTCGATATTTTCCGGCGGCCAGTTCGGCACATTCATGCCCAAATGTAAGCCCATTTCCGCCAAAACCTCTTTGATTTCATTGAGTGATTTACGGCCAAAATTCGGCGTGCGGAGCATCTCGCCTTCCGATTTCTGGATCAAATCGCCAATGTAAACAATATTGTCGTTTTTCAGGCAGTTGGCCGAACGCACCGACAATTCCAATTCGTCGACTTTTTTCAGCAGCGCTGCCGAGAAACCGGCCTCTTCAATGGCAGATGTCTCTTCCACCCGCACTTCGGGTTCTTCAAAATTGATGAAGGTTTGCAGTTGGTCTTGCAAGATCCGCGCCGACAGCGCCAGTGCATCTTCCGGCGTGACCGTACCATTGGTTTCAATGTCCAGCGTCAGCTTGTCGTAATCAAGCACTTGGCCCTCGCGGGTATTTTCGACATTGTAGGATACGCGGCGCACGGGGCTATACAGGCTGTCGACCGGAATAAGCCCGATCGGAGCATCCTCGGGCCGGTTTTTCTCAGCCGGCACATAGCCATTGCCCGTATTGACGATAAATTCAAAGCGCACCTCAGCACCCTCATCCAGCGTGCACAGCACAAGGTCGGGGTTCAGCACATCAATATTGGCAACCTCGTCGACATCACCTGCGGTGACAACGCCCGGGCCTTTTTTGGACAGCGTCAGGCGCTTGGGGCCTTCGGTCTGCATGGCAAGCGCCATTTTCTTGATGTTGAGCACAACGTCGGTGACGTCTTCGCGCACGCCCGTGATGGACGAAAACTCGTGCAGCACACCGTCGATCTGAACAGCGGTGACAGCAGCGCCCTGAATGGACGACAACAAAACACGACGCAGCGCATTGCCCAGCGTCAGACCAAAGCCGCGCTCGAGAGGTTCTGCAACAACGCGCGCGTGACAGGCCGCATCATGGCCCGGAATGATTTCCAGCTTTGTCGGCTTGATAAGTTCTTGCCAGTTTTTTTGTATCACGGTTTTACCTCTTGTTACGGGAGTGGGGTGCTTGCGCTGTGTTAAACGCGACGGCGCTTGGGCGGACGGCAACCATTATGCGGGATCGGTGTCACATCACGAATGGTGGTGATGGTGAACCCCGCAGCTTGCAGTGCCCGCAAAGCGCTTTCGCGGCCCGAGCCGGGCCCGCGCACATGCACTTCCAGTGTTTTCATGCCATGTTCCATGGCTTTTTTGCCAGCATCTTCAGCCGCGACCTGAGCCGCGTAAGGGGTCGATTTGCGCGATCCCTTAAAGCCCATCGACCCGGCCGAAGACCAGGAGATTGCATTACCTTGCGCGTCCGAAATGGTGATCAAGGTATTGTTAAAGGTCGAATTCACATGCGCGATGCCAGAGGTGATGTTTTTGCGTTCGCGGCGGCGAACTCTGGATTTCTCGGTAGCCATTTTCTAACCTGTCCTCGCCTGCCTATTTCTTTTTGCCGGCAATTGCTTTTGCCGGCCCTTTGCGCGTGCGCGCATTTGTGTGTGTGCGTTGTCCGCGTACCGGAAGATTGCGACGGTGACGCAAGCCACGGTAAATGCCCATATCCAGCAGACGCTTGATATTCATTGCATTTTCACGACGCAAATCGCCCTCGACCAGATAATCCGCGTCAATCGTCTCGCGGATCTGGATAACCTCGGCGTCGGTCAGCTCATTCACCCGACGTTCCATCGGAATACCGACCTTTTCGCAAATCTCGTGCGCTTTGGTATTGCCAATGCCATGAATATAAGTCAGGGCAATCACGACACGCTTGGCGGTCGGAATATTTACACCAGCTATACGAGCCACTCGCTTCTCCTTCGTACCGGCATCCGGTCACTGTTTTGGGTCCTGCGCCACCACCGAAAAACGCCTGAAACCTTGCGTTTTTCGTCAGAAATCTGGTTCTCCTACAGAAGCGCGGATTATAGAAATTCCCGCCCTTTAGTCAACCAGAAACGCGTTCTCCCTCCTGTTAAATCACTTCCAAAGCAGAGCGTATCTGCTGTGTTACTTCGTCCATTTCCTGCATGCCGTCCAGCGTCCGCAAAATGCCCTTCTCGGCATAAAAATCGGCGACCGGTGCGGTTTGCTCCTCATACACGCGCAAGCGGTGGTGCAGCGCCTCTTCGGTATCGTCATCGCGCGGGCCTTGTGCGCTGTCTTGTGCGCTTTCTTGCGCCCGCTTCAATATACGAGCGATAAGAATTTCCGGATCCACAGCCAGTTCAATAACCGCGTCGAGATCGATGCCTTTTTCCACCAAAACCCCGTCCAGCGCGCGCGCTTGCGATAGATTGCGCGGAAACCCATCGAGAATAAACCCATTGGCACAATCGGCTGCCTCAATGCGCTCGGAAATAATACCCACAACCACGTCATCGGGCACCAGATCACCACGCGCCATAATGTCTTTGGCCTGTTTGCCAATTTCCGTACCGGCGGCAACAGCGGCGCGCAGCATATCCCCGGTCGATAATTGGGGAATATCGTATGCCGCTTCAATGCGCGCGGCTTGTGTGCCTTTACCGGCACCCGGGGGGCCGAGGAAAATCAGCTTCACCGCTTATTCCCCCGCAATTTCGACTTTTTGATCAGCCCTTCATATTGATGCGCGAACAAATGTCCCTGCACTTGGCCCACCGTATCCATCGTCACATTCACGACGATCAAGAGCGAGGTTCCGCCAAAGTAAAACGGCACATTATAGGCATTAATCAGAAATTCCGGCAGCAGACACACCAATGTGAGATATAAAGCGCCGACAACGGTCAGACGGGTCAGCACGCGATCAATATATTCCGCCGTGCGTGGGCCGGGCCGGATGCCCGGAATAAAGCCGCCATAACGCTTTAGATTGTCCGCCGTATCCTGCGGATTGAAAACAATCGAGGTGTAGAAAAAGCAGAAGAAAATAATTCCGGCGGCATACATCGCCATATAGAGCGGCTGTCCGCGCCCCAATAAGGCCGTAACCGTGCCCAGTGACCCGCCGCCATCCGTGCCGGAGAAATTTGCCACCGTAATCGGCAGCAAGAGCAATGAAGAGGCAAAGATGGGCGGAATAACACCGGCCGTGTTCAATTTCAGCGGCAGGTGCGAATTGTCCCCCGACGTCATTTTATTGCCGATTTGTCGCTTGGGATATTGCACCAGCAAACGTCGCTGGGCGCGCTCCACAAATACGATAAACGCGATAACCGCGATGACCATAATCATCAGCGCCAAGATAATAAATGTCGACAGCGCCCCTTGGCGTCCCAATTCCAGCGTGCCCGCCAGCGCGCCCGGCAATTCGGCGACAATACCTGCAAAAATAATCAGCGAAATGCCGTTACCAACACCGCGCGCGGTCACTTGTTCGCCAAGCCACATCAAAAACACCGTGCCGCCAACCAGCGTAATCACCGCGCTGGCCCGGAAAAAGGCGCCCGGATCCACCACCACGCCTTCAGCACCTTCCAGCCCCACAGCAATGCCGTAGCCCTGTACGGTCGCCAATAAAACAGTGCCGTAACGTGTGTATTGGTTGATTTGCTTGCGGCCCGTTTCGCCTTCTTTTTTGAGCTGCTGGAGATGGGGTACGGTTGAACTGAGCAACTGAATAACGATTGATGCCGTGATATACGGCATGATGTTCAACGCGAAAATCGCCATACGTCCCACCGCACCACCGGCAAACATGTTGAACATGCCCACAATGCCGGACTGCTGCTGGCTGAAAACGGCCTGCAATGCCTGCGGGTCAATGCCCGGAAGCGGAATATAGGTGCCAAGGCGGTAGACAAGCAGCGCACCCAGCGTGAACCAGATGCGTTTTTTCAACTCATCCGCTGTCCGAAAAGCGGACAGGCTCATATTAGCGGCGAGCTGTTCTGCGGCTGATGCCATGGCGAATACTCTTAATCAGCGATTAGCCGTTATCGTCGGCGGCTGCGTCCGACGCGACTTCGGGTTTAGCGGGTGCCGTGATGGTGACCTTGCCGCCCAGTTTTTCAACAGCTTCGAGCGCTGCTTTCGACATGCCCGCAACGTCAAAATCGAGCTTTTCTTTCAGCTCACCCTTGGCAAGCACCCGCACGCCATCAAGCTCGCGGCGGATGACACCTGCGGCGACCAGCGTTGCGGCACTTACCGTGCTGCCCTTTTCGAGCTTACCGGCCTCAACCGCCAGTTGCAGCCGCCCGAGATTAACAGCGTTCAGCTTTTTGCGGTTGGGCTTGTTGAAGCCGCGTTTCGGCAGACGCATGTGAATGGGCATTTGCCCGCCTTCAAAACCCTTAATGGCAACGCCCGAACGCGAGGTCTGGCCCTTCACGCCACGACCCGCGGTCTTGCCCTTGCCGGAAGACGTGCCCCGCCCCACGCGCATGCGTTTTTTGCGGGCTCCTTCATTATCAACCAACTCGTTCAGTCTCATTTTAAACTCTCCTGCACACCCGGCGGCGCGCGCTTTTTAGCTTTCGATCACCCGCACGAGATGGGCCACTTTATCAATCATGCCGCGCACGGCTGGCGTGTCCTCCAGCGTGCGTACCCGGCCGCGCCGGTTCAGCCCCAGACCAACCAATGTCGCGCGCTGGTCTTTCGGGCGCCCAATATGGCTGCCGGTTTGCTCAACAGTGATGGTTTTTGCCTTCGCCATGCGCGCCTCCTAATTCGCCGCTTCTGCGGTGTCCGTATCATCGCGCGCTTCGTCGCGGCGGCGCGACACCAATTCGCTGACTTTTTTGCCGCGACGGGCCGCAACCGAACGCGGGCTGCCCTGCTTGAGCAGTGCGTCAAAAGTGGCGTGGATCATGTTATAGGGGTTGGACGAGCCAATGGATTTGGCAACCACATCCTGCATGCCCAGCACCTCAAACACCGCCCGCATCGGGCCACCGGCAATAATGCCGGTTCCCGGAGGCGCTGCACGCAACTGCACTTTACCGGCGCCGTGGCGACCGGCAATATCGTGGTGCAGCGTACGGCCCTCGCGCAAGGGCACACGGATCATGTGGCGCTTGGCGCTTTCGGTTGCCTTGCGAATAGCCTCCGGCACCTCACGGGCTTTGCCATGGCCGAAGCCGACACGCCCACGCTGGTCGCCGATAACGACAAGCGCGGCAAAGCCGAAGCGACGGCCACCCTTAACCACTTTCGCCACACGGTTAATATGCACCAGGCGGTCGATAAATTCGCTTTCGCGTTCCTCGCGGTTTTCGTTCTTTGCCACGTTACTCTCCTCAGAATTTCAAGCCGGCTTCACGCGCCGCCTCGGCCAGGGCTTTTACCCGACCGTGATAAATGTACCCCCCGCGATCAAAAACCACGTCCTCGACGCCAGCTTTGATGGCCCGCTCGGCAATCTGCTTGCCGACCAGACTGGCCGCTTCAACATTGCCGCCCTTTTCGCCGCCATAATCTTTGTCTTTGGTCGACGCAGACGCCAATGTGCGCCCTGCCAAATCGTCAATCACCTGCGCGTAAATATGCTTTGACGAGCGGTACACCGAAAGGCGGGGCCGTCCGTTCGCCACTTTTTTGATCTGGCGGCGAACCCGCAATTTGCGGCGCTCATCTGTCGAAAGTTTCGTACCCATGACCAATCCCTACTTCTTCTTGCCTTCTTTGCGGAAGACATATTCACCTTGATAGCGCACGCCTTTGCCCTTATACGGCTCCGGCGGACGATAGGCACGGATCTCGGAAGCAACCTGCCCCACTTTTTGCTTATCCATGCCGGAAATCACAATCTCGGTTTGCGACGGACATTCCACTTTGATGCCTTCGGGAACCGGAAAATCAATATCGTGACTGAAGCCCAGCGCCAGTTTGAGCGTTTGCCCCTGCACCTGAGCGCGATAGCCAACGCCTTGCAGTTCCAGCTTGCGGTCGAAACCCGACGACACGCCGACAACGATATTTTCGACCAGCGAACGGCTGAGACCCCAGAAACTGCGAGCCTTAATTGACTTGTCGACCGGCGTGACCGTGATGCCAGTATCGTCTTTTTCAACACTCACCTTGTCCGAAAGGGTGACCGAAAGTTCACCCTTGGGGCCCTTGGCGACAACATTTTGCCCGTTCAGCGTTACCTCGACGCCGTCTGGAACTGTTACCGGTTTTTTGCCAATACGAGACATAATTCAATCCTTCTCAATACCCGCCTAGAAGACGCGGCACAGAATTTCCCCACCAACATTGTTCTCACGTGCGGCATTGTCCGACATCACGCCTTTCGGCGTTGAGACAATGGAAATGCCAAGACCATTGCGGACAACGGGCATGGTTTTCACAGAAGAGTAAACCCGGCGCCCGGGCTTGGACACGCGCTGAATTTCTTGAATGACCGGCTGGCCTTCATAATATTTCAGCTCGATCTCAAGCTCTGACGCGCCATTGACAATTTCGGTTTCCGAATAGCCGCGAATATAGCCTTCGTCTTTCAACACATCGAGCACCCAACGCCGTAGTTTTGAAGCCGGCGTGTTGACGGACGACTTGCCGCGCATTTGCGCGTTGCGAATCCGGGTCAGCATATCTCCGAGAGGATCGTTCATCTGCTCACTCCTACCAGCTCGATTTAACCATGCCCGGGATCAGGCCCTTGGAGGCCAGATCACGCAGCGAAATGCGCGACATATTCAACTTGCGGTAATAGCCGCGCGGACGCCCGGTCACGCCGCAGCGATTACGCACGCGCGTCGGTGCCGAATTGCGCGGCAGCTCGGCCAGCTTCAAACGTGCCTTGAAGCGCTCCTCATTGGACAATGAGGTGTCGTTTGCAACACGCAGCAGCATTGCCCGTTTGGACGCATATTTAGCGGCCAATTTTTTGCGTTTATTGTTACGCTCTACTGAACTCTTTTTTGCCATCTATATCTCCGCCGTTCCTAATCCGTGAACGGAAAGTTAAAGCCGCGCAGCAATTCGCGCGCCTGATCGTCGTCATTTGTTGAGGTGCACACGATGATATCCATGCCCCAAATGGTGTCGACTTTGTCATAGTTGATTTCGGGGAACACGATATGCTCCTTCAGCCCCATGGCGAAATTGCCATTGCCGTCAAAGCTGTTCGGGTTTAGCCCGCGAAAATCTCGTACACGCGGCAGGGCGATGGTCACCAGACGGTCGACAAATTCGAACATGCGCGCCCCGCGCAACGTCACCTTCACACCCAGCGGCATATCCTCGCGCACTTTAAATCCGGCGATCGAATTGCGCGCACGGGTAATCACCGGACGCTGACCCGCAATGGCTTGCAAATCTTCAAATGCCGAATTGATTTTTTTCGTATCCTGGGTTGTTTCGCCAATGCCCATATTGAGCACGACTTTTTCCAA
>MDTB01147022.1_pt1 | contig 11162 bp, 8 predicted proteins | sample 811161 | NCBI WGS metagenome assembly MDTB01 (sample SAMN05326650, study PRJNA326480) | marine metagenome | isolation source: seawater | place: Mediterranean Sea | collected 2009
ATGAATTCATTAAAGATGTTAAAAAATGTAATATAAATAATGATGGATTTATTTTATTAGAAAATATGTTGACACCTCAACAGATAAAATATTTTTCAACACTAGCAAAAACTGGTCATTATAAAAAAATTAAAAATGAAATTATAAATTCTAAATATATTAACAAAAGAATTACTGATAAACTTGGAGAAGGATATCAATTTATGGATTATGTTTGGATGATAATGAAATCAAATGTTCATACTTGTCATCGTGATAATAATGGTTTATTTTTCAATCCTGGACAAAAACATCATTCATATACAATTCTATTTTATTTAGAAGATATGGATAGTTGCTTAGATGTTATCCCTAAAAGTCATAAAAGTATGTCTCAACATTCTGTAAATTGGACAGATGAAACAAAAAGAGTAAAATGTAATCCAGGTAGTGCAATTTTATTTAATGCTAATCTCATTCATACTGGATCATTTAATAAAAAACCTAATAATATGAGAATTCAAATGAAAATTTCACATAAAGATGATTTCAAGGCAATAAAATACTATCAAAATTTTAATAAATATGTTGATAAAGAAAACAATGTCCCTGAAGTTTTAAGAAAAATACAAAAACATGTAACTTGTCAATTACCAGTTCTAAGTGATGTAACACAAAGTACTAATATAGAAACTGCAAGAGGATCATCTCATGGGGCAAAAATCCCATTTTCGCAAAAATTATTTTCGTTGATTGCATATGGAAATCCTAATTATTACGATTTACCAGATGCTGAAAAATTTAAAAATATATACAAGACAGATAAAAAAGATTGAATCTTATTTAATTAAAAAGAAAACCTATAAATATGTGCTCAGTAAATGATATAGAAGATTTTAGAATTGGTCAACCTTTTGGTAACATATCAATTCAGAAAGAGACAAACTTATTCACAAATGATTATGATAAATTTGTGAATTTTTTTGAAGATTTTTATAATTTCGGTAACAGTTGTGATACAGTTGAAAAAATAGAAAAAGCTTTCAATAAAACTAAAAAAATTCATCGTATTAACCCAAGTAAAAATCAATTAAGATATGTATGGAATGATAAATTTGATTCAAAACCATGTTCAAATACATTTAAGAGATATTTGATAAAAAAAGGAACACGATCTGAATCTGGAGTTCTTGTAGTAACAATAACTCTTAGCCCAAGTAAGTTCTCATGTAGTAAGAACTGTTACTATTGTCCACAAGAATATGATTTAAAAGGTAATCCTTCTCAACCAAGATCTTATATGTCAAGTGAACCTGCAATGAGAAGGGCCCTAAGATATAATTTTGATGTTATGGGACAGTTTCATGATAGAATATTCTGTTACTTGAATACAGGTAACATTAATAAAAATGATAAATCTTCTAAAAAGATGGAAGTTATTCTTTCTGGTGGAACCTGGGAATGCTATCCTCAGGAAGAAAGAGATAGATTTATTGTAGAATGTTATTATGCAGCAAATAATTTTGGAATTGATAAAGATAAGATGCCAAAGATGAAGTCAATATTAGAAGAACAGAAGATTAATGAAACTTCTGAATACAGAATAATTGGAATGACATTAGAAACAAGACCTGATTTTATTTCAAAAAAAAGTATACTGGATTATAGAAGATACGGTGTTACTAGGATCCAAATTGGAGTTCAACATTATGATGATGTTATATTGAAAAATATTAATAGGGGATGTTATACGAAAGACACAATTAAAGCAATAAGACTTCTAAAACAAGCAGGATATAAAGTAGTTGTCCATCTTATGCCTGATTTACCAGGATCAAGTCCAGAATCAGATTTATGGATGTTTGAAGAGGCAATTAAAAATCCAGATCTACAATTTGACGATTTAAAAATTTATCCAACAGCAATATGTAAATCTCATGACGATGATCATGTTTTAACATCAGTAATATCAGAATGGTATGATAAAGGTATTTATAAACCTTATGCAGAAACTAACTTAAATGATCTTATCAATGTTATTTCTTATTATCTAGCTAATGTTAATCCTTGGGTTAGAATTCAAAGATGTATTAGAGATATTCCTGAAATTAGTATTGAAGCAGGTTATAAAAAGAAGAGTAATCTTGCTCAAATTATTAAGGATGAGATGAAATTGTTTAGAAACCAAGATGAAAATATAAAAACATATGAAATTAGAAGTATGGAGGTAAGAAATGATAGTAAAAAATTAGATTATGAACCAAGACTAGTAGTTAGAAAATACAAAGCTTCAAAAGGAATAGAATATCATATTTCTATTGAAGTATACAAAGAGAATATTTATGATAACATATTGTATAATTTATGGAAAATTTATCAGACTATTTACAATCATACATTACACCTATTGCTTCATGAATTTTTTCCTAAAATGTATTTTTATGGATCTCCAGGATTTAATAATTGTTATGTTGGATTATTTGGATTTTTAAGATTAAGGATTGACAATGATCCAGGTGGAGATTTTATCCCAGAAATAAATAATTCAGCATTAATTAGAGAGGTTCATGTGTACGGCACGTCATTATCGGTTTCTGGTAAAAATAATGTCTCTCCACAGCATAAAGGGTATGGAAAATTGTTAGTAAAAACTGCTCAAGATATTGCAGCTGATCATAAACTTCCAAAAATTAGTGTAATTTCAGGTATTGGAACCAAAGAGTATTACAAAAATAAATGTGGATTTAAACATGATGGAACATATATGACTAAAAACATCGAAATAATTCAAGTTTTTAGAGACATTGAAAGATTTTTTGTAATTGTATTTACATCTTTAATCTCTTGTTTAATTGCTATATTATTAACTTAAAATAATTAATCTAAAAGAGCTTCTTCTTCTATATTTTCTTCAGATTTATCTAAATTTAATCCGAATTTTTCTTTTAATTCATCAAGACTGAGAGAATTTTCAACTTCATTATCAATTTCTTCAAATTCTTCTACTCTTTGATCTTCAGATCCCTCTTCTGTTTCTTTATTTACTCCCATCATTTTACTAAACATATCAGGCATATTTTCCATATCCTTATCAAGATTTTGTAGCATTTCTTCAGGAAGACTTTCTTTCATCTTTTGGAAAAAATCTTCTGGTGATCCACCGTCCCCTCCTGGATTCAACATTTCAAACATCTTGCCTAATTGAGGATCAGATTGCATATTATTTAACATCTTTAATCCACTAGAAAGATTCATACCTCCCTTTTTACCATCGTCTTCAATACCTAATTCCACATTGTCTGTAGTAAAGTTTTCATCAATAATTGTTACATCCTTTTCCTTCTTTTCTTGAGTTCCTACTCCATCTAAACCAAAATTAGATGCAATCTTATCTAATCCAGGTAATTTACTCTTCATATTTTCTAACAAATCTTCTAACTGTATTTCTCCTGACTCTATTTTATCAGTGTATTTATTTGCAATTAAATTTGTAATATCCATGATACTTTCCATCGGATTTTGATTTGGAGAACTATTTACTTTATCTTCAAATGAATTTATAATATCATCTATCATTGATGTAGTGCTTGAATTTAAATCAATATCAAGTAATTTATTAGCAACGCTTTTTTTTGCTGACTCGGTATAATTATTATTAGATATCTTTTTAATTAATTCACTTGAATTAGCAGATTTCTGCATTGTATTTTCTATTCTTTCTTTATTAGGTTCTCTAACATTACCCTCTTCATCGTTTAGTAATGTTTCATTCAATAAATAAAAAGTATGTAGATAGTTCCATACAATATCTTTTGTTTTCTCACTTTGTTTGTTTACTAATTTTTTCAATGGAAGTCCTTCACCTAATAAACTATTAGATAAATTATTTGTATCTTCGCTTTTACTTGAAAATGAATTAACTTTCTTATTTAAAAATAATTCAAAACAATTTTCATTCTCTAAACAAGTATGAAATAATTTTCCTCTATTCAACTTTTCTTCGTCACTTTCTTTCATAATATTTTTTATTATTAATAGTTCTTCTTCAGTTTTTTCATTATTATCAAATAGAGTTACTAATTTTGAAAGAAAACTATCAAACTCTACTAAATATGACTTGTTTGTGTTGTTATCAAACATAATTAACATTTATTGTACTACAATCTTTAAATAGAATTTAGTTTATATAAATTGTACATTGAATACTCCATTTTCTTTTTTTGAACATCTTGATATCTAAGATATAAAACTATACCTAAAAAAATAGTTATAAAAAAAATTCCAATATTTCTTTTTATAAATTCAAGAAAGATAAAAAAATAATCGTTATTGTAATTAGTATTAACAACTTGATTATTTGCTATTGTATTTTTCATAGAATATTTTAGTCTTGATATTAGTTTTTCATCGACTAAACTCGGTGTATAATTCATCATATATACCATCTGATATATTTTTTTTTGGAATTATTTAAAATATAATCTATTTGTCATATTTTTCAGTAATTTCTATATAAAGTTTCAAACTAATATTAAATATATTAATTAAATGAAAATTCTTAGAAAAAGAGTTGGATCATTTTTTATAGATGGATCAGAAGATGATTATATTGTAAATGAGGACTCAATATTTAAGAATGATCAAATTGTATTTAATTATTTACCAATGAAAAATCTTCTTTTTTTTAATCTAAATTTTAAGAAATCATCAATAGAGAAAAAATGTTGGGTGTATTTAGATTTAAACCTTAATAAATTGTATGATTTTTTAATAGAAGGCAAGTTATTAACAAATAGACAAATTTTATTTGAAATGATTAGCGGATCATTTAACAAGAATAAAAAATTTAATTTAAATGAAATATATGATAATTTACTAATTAACTCTGAAAATACATTAGATGATTTGAAAATAGTAGAATTTGATAAAAGAATGAAAATATTTGATAAAAAATTTGTAAAATTTGGCAGAATATTTTTTGATCTTGGGAATAAATTAATAACGATAAATAAATGTAAGATGAAAACAATAAAAATTCCGAATTATATAATACTAAATAATTTCTACGAAATCAGTATTTACGATAGTTTAATAAATATTTTCAAAAATGAGAATGAAAATGAAAATTTAGTAGTAATATCAAAAAATAACGAAGAAATTTTGAATAAATTGTTTTTAAAAAATAATGGTTCAAATTATATCAAATTTAGATCAATAGTTAATTCTGAAGATTTAAATTACCAAATGAATAATTATTTTAAAAATATAGTCCCAAAATTTAATTCTACAGAAGATGAATTTATTAATCAATTGAAGTTTGAATCTAAAAATTTCTTCTACAAGAAAAAAAATATTTTTATTTTATGTAAGAATTTGAATGAATATTCATTTAATTACCTATCAAATTGTGAATTCGAAAATATTTTTATTATAAATTCAGTAAATATTAAGAAAAATATAAAAGTTTTATTAAAAAATTTTAATGACTATAGAATTGATCATAAACAAAATAATTATACAACAACCCAATTTATTCTAATGAATAATATTTTTAAATTAAACATAAAAGATAATTTTACATTAAAAAAATATGAATTTAAAGAATTTCCATTACAAGATTGGAAAAAAAATTCAGATATGCATATTTTGAATTTGAATAAAAAAAATAAATTTATTAACAACTTTATTAAAATTGGTAAAAAATATGAATGGAATGAAGATAGTATTAATAAATTAGAAAATATACAACTTGAAAATGGAAAAAATGAAAAAAAGTCATCAGATGATGTTTGTCCAATATCAATGTCGCAATTTAACTCATTTTCAGTAAAAACTAATTGCGGTCATAAATTCAATCTTAAAGATATAATTCAATGGTCGAATGAACATACTGATTGTCCAATATGTAGAAATAAAATTGACATAAATAAATTTGAGTTCATATATATTCCTAATTTTAATAAAATTACTGATCAATTTAAAAATAATAAAAATTGGATTATTGTAATTGATAAATTATGGAATCAATGTTTAAATACAAATAATTTAGAATGTAAAATTATAAAACAAAATGAACTTTCAAAAATCAACAAAGTTGACTCTGTTTATTCTCTAAATTCAGAATTTGAAATACTAAATTTAACTTCTCTGAATAATCTTGATATAAAATTTTTATTGGGTATAAGCATGGATACAAACACTAATTTCATAGAAATATATGAACAATAATTTCAACCATCAAAAATTTTATATTATAGGCATTATTTTGTATTAAGCTAGTTGTATTATCATGACATATTCGAAAAAAATTGATAAAAAATATTTAAAAAAAAATCTTAAGTTAATTATATGGAACCACTTTTAGACCCTCAAAACAATCGTTTAACCGTATACCCTATTAGATTCAGGGATATCTGGAACTGGTACAAGAAAATGCAAGCTGCTAATTGGACTGCCGAAGAAATTGATTTCAGTAATGACTATGACCACTATTTAAAAATGAATACAAATGAAAAACACTTTATCAAGATGGTGCTTGCATTTTTTGCTGCAAGTGATACAATAGTAAATATAAATCTTTCAGAAAACTTTATTAGAGAAGTTCAAATTAGAGAAGCAATTATTACATACGAATTTCAAGCAGCAATAGAAAATGTACATTCAGAATGTTATTCTCTAATGATTGATAACATAATAAAAGAACAAACAGAAAAACAAAAATGTTTTAACGCTATAGAAGAATTTCCTTGTGTAACTGAAAAAGCAAGATGGGCATTAAAATGGGCAAACTCAAAAGATAGTAAATTTGGACAAAGATTAATAGCTTTTTCAATTGTTGAAGGCGTATTTTTTTCTGGAAGTTTTTGTGCAATTTTTTGGTTGAAAAAGAAAAATCTTATGCCTGGACTATGTGACTCTAATGAATTGATTGCAAGAGATGAAAGTATGCATACACAATTTGCATGTTGTTTATATAAGCAACATATTCATGAAAAGATACCACAAGAAACAGTACATGATATGTTCAAAGAGGCAGTAGAGATAGAGAATAAGTTTATTTGTGAAAGCTTACCATGTTCATTAATAGGTATGAATAGCGGTTTAATGACCCAATATATAAAATTTGTAGCAGATAGATTATTAGTAGATTTAGGATATCCTAAAATATGGAATTGTGATAATCCATTTGATTTTATGGAAAGTTTATCTATGGAAGGAAAAACTAACTTTTTTGAATCCAGACCTACTCAATATCAAAGTTCACACGTATTAAACCAGAGTAAAAATGTTGATTCATTTGAAGTTACAGACGAATTTTAAGTTTTCCACCAGTTACAAAATAAAATATATATTATAATTAGTAATGGCTAATTTATGCTTCTGGAATGGAATTCTAAGTAAGTTAAATGATGAAGATTTTAAGTTCGCCAACTTTTACTTTAATAAAACAAAAGATAGTAGAGTAATTTTTCTAATTGAACAATTAAAAAGTAAAAATACAAAAACCAATAGAATACAATGGCAAAATACTCTTTTATCTAAAAAAGAATTAGATGAGAATTTTGAACATGTTCAAAATTTCAATATAAAAAGTATTAATAAAGGTTACGATTGTTCTTCATGTGATCCTTTTTTACTTTTAATAACTGAAATTTTTCAGATTGAAATTATTCATCAATATTGTGGTAATATCATAACATACAAGTCAGATAATCCAAGAAAAAAAGTACTATTCTTTTCTAATAGAGGTCATTTTTGGTAATTTATAGACTATTATATTTAAAAATTAAATTTTGAATATAATTGTCTTTTTTACTCTTAATTCATAAATGATATAATTTGTAGAATTATAAGAATTACAAGTAATATATATAATGATGTGTTATCATCTACAGATTCTTCTTTAACATTTTCTGGTGGAAGTGTGCTTACTGAAGGTTTTGATGGATTTTTAACAACTGGTGTATTTCGAGGAGGATTATTCACTGGAATTTCTACAGGAGGTAATTTAACAGGAGGTAATTTTACTGGTGGAGGAATATTTGGAGTTGATCCTTTTGTAGTAGTAGTTGTTGTTGCTGGCACTACTCCCGGTTCACTTGGAGGAGGAGCTGGAGATTCACACTTATCACACTTTTTAGTAAAACCATCTCTAAATCTACAATCAATACCTTTTCCTGATTGCTTTTCTGTATGACTATAAACTTTTTCACAATCTGGATAAGAAGAACATTCACTCCATTCACCTTTACAATCTATATCAGGAATACAATTATCACATTTTTGAATAAAACCATCTCTATATCTGCAATTGTTACCTTTTCCTGATTGTTTTACTGTATGATTATAAACTTTTTCACAATTTGGATAAGAAGAACATTCGCTCCATTGTCCCTCACAATCTATATCAGCAACACATTGACCCATTCCAGGTTTACATTCTGGTTTTGGTTTACTATTTGGTGGACACTTACCTCCATTTTTTTCTTCGATTGTTTTAGTAAATGTAGATTCACAATCTTCATTACAACTAGACCAATTTCCATCACAATCTTTTGGACAATTACCTTCTCCTTCATTACATGATTTATATTTGTTATTAACACAACTTTTGCCTCCATGATTAGGATTTTTATAAATTACATTTTTTTTACCACATTTTCCTTTTATATTAGAAGGGGCATCATTATCTTTTACTAGATAACATTCTCCATAAGCTTCCTGACAATCAATAGGTTTAAATGGACATTCGTCTTCTCCCTCATTACATTTTACAAATTTATCAGTAGGACATTCTTCTCCTCCATGATTTGGATTTTGTGTTATTTTTAATTCTCTGGAACAATCATTATTTCTTTCTTTGCATTTTCCATATTCATATTTACAATCAACAGGTTTAAAAGGACAACTTCCTTCTCCTTCTTTACATTTATGTATTTTTGTTTTTCTTACTTTTCCCTCAGCTGAATCAAATTTAGCCTCTTTAAATTTTTTACCTGCATATGGATTATCACAAGCTCTATTTGAACATTCACCTTTTGGTGTAAATTTACGGCCTAAACCTACATTTGACTTCCAGTGTTTATCTCGTTCACCAGGTGCATATTGTAAAATATTAACTGGATTCGCTTTAACTTCATAATGTTGTAACCATGTTTCTTCTCTTTCGCAATTTGCATTACATGCTCCATCTCCATGTTCTGTGATAACTTTATCAAAAGTTCTATTTTTTTCACAATCATTTATATTACAATTTTTACACACGGTAGTATGACCACTTGTCCACATAAAATTTTGCACAGAATTTGAGTTTTGGTAATAGATAGGAAGCCACACTCCTGCGGAATTCCATTCTGGGTAACTAGCTTTACAAGGGTTTTCACTAAACCCCTCATAAATATCTGAAAAATTTTCTTTTATTTTTTCTAGATATAATTTAGAATAATTGTCATTCATTTATATTAATAATATATAGATATTAAAATAAACTAATTTAAATATTAACAGAAATTTATTATTCAATATTTAAAACTATTTCTTTTGGATCATATATAACTATAAATATAAATAATAATAGAATTATTGCACCCATCATATAAATTATTATTAATGTATTTTCATTTGATAACATTGATGTTTCTGATATTTGTTCTTCTTTATTTTCATCTTTTTGTTCTGTTTTTTGCTCAGAATCTTTACTTGGATTTGGTTTTGGTTTTGATGGTGGTACCGGTGTTATATTTGGAGGTATTTTCACAGGTGGTATTTCTTCTGGTAAACTTATAACAGGAGAAGGAGTTTGTGGAGTAGAATCATTAACAGGTTGTGATTCTGTATCATCTATAACACCAGGTTCTTTTGGTGGAGGTGCAGGAGCTTCACAAGAATCACATTTTTGAGTAAATCCATCTCTATATCTACAATTTATACCTTTTCCGGATTGTTTCACTTTATGGCTATAAACTCTTTCACAATCTGGATAAGATGTACATTCACTCCATTCTCCTTCGCAGTCTATATTGGCAGCACATTTACCCATTCCAGGCTTACATTCAGGTTTAGGCTTATTTTCAGGAGGACATTTACCACCATTACTTTCATTTATTGATTTTATAAATATGGATTTACAATCTTCGTTACATTCAGTCCAATTTCCATCACAATCCTTAGGACATTCACCTCCACCATCATTACAAGGCTTATATTTTGAATTAACACAACTTTTACCTCCATGATTAGAATTTTTGTAGATTACATTTTTTTTACCACATTTTCCAATTAAATTAGAAGGAACATCAATATCATCTAAAATTTTACAGGCACCATATCCTTCTTCGCAATCAACAGGAATGTACGGACATCCATCACCATCAGGAGGACATTCTATTTCTTTTAGAGTAGGACATACAGTACCACCATGAGCAGCTTTTTTTGTTATTTTTAATTTTTTAACACATTTACGACCACCACCTGGTAATCTTTCTTCTTGACATTTACCATAACTATAAACACAATCTACTGGATCATGAGGACAATCACCTTCTCCTTTATTACAACTTAAAATCTCGGTTCTCCATGAAACATTTATATCTCCTTTTTTTTCACAACTAAATAAATTATGTTTTGCACCAGCACGTGTTTTATACTGGACACATTGTTGTGGATTATTGTTTTGTCTATCATATTCTCTATATGTATATGTTTTTTGACAAGATGTATTACAAGAAGATGTTTTTTCATTATCTCTCTTTTTATCGTATGTGTATTTACAATCGTAACTTCCATTACCTCCAGGACATTTCCCTAAACTTGCAAAATTTTCAATTAATTTAATATTATTTTTAATAATATTTTGATTACTTTCCAAAATATTTACTTTTTTACTATCTTTAAATGATCCAAATGATTCCATATTTTTTTTTAAATATATTTCAGAAAATTTATTATTCATATATACTTTTTGAGATATTATCTTATTAGTAATGATATAATTAAAAATATTATCATAGTTGCAATAACTATATATAGTGTTGTAAGATTTAATTCATTTGGACAATTACCATGTCCTGGTTCACATGCAATTTTATATCCTTTCTTGTATTTACATTCTTTACCACCATTAATAGCAGGCCTTAAAATTTGATATACTTTTTCACAATCATCGTTACAAGTACCAAATTCAC
>MDTB01001102.1_pt1 | contig 11161 bp, 10 predicted proteins | sample 811161 | NCBI WGS metagenome assembly MDTB01 (sample SAMN05326650, study PRJNA326480) | marine metagenome | isolation source: seawater | place: Mediterranean Sea | collected 2009
CAGGAGAATTTGTTTATAATGTTGCTACGGACAATGTCAGAGAGAAAATGAACTTAACATCTACCTCCTGGGATTCTGAGATTGATGAAATAAGTGAAGCTGGTTTAACTAGCATACAATCTCGGCTAGTAAAGCCAATGAGAATAGTTGAATCCCCTATTCACTTTGAATGCAAAACAATAAAGGTAATCCATCTACCTTCATCAAGTGATCAAAACCCTTCTAATATAGTTTTTGGAGAGGTTGTAGGAGTCCATATCGAGGATTCTTGCATGTCTGGAGGCAAAGTTGATTATGGTAGGGTTAAACAAGTATCCAGACTAGGTTATATGGATTTTGGGAGAATTGGAGAGATTTTTATTATGCCTAGGCCTTATACAAAGAAAGAGCAAGATTAAATGATTGCGTATGATTCAATAAAGAAATTGTCGGCTGATCTTTATGATTGGTCTTTAAAGAAAATACCCGAAGACACTAAATCTCGCCTAGATGATGCGCTTAAGCATGAAACGGGGGAAAACGCCAAGAAAGTCTTAAATTTTATGATTAAGAGTTCTAAGCTCGCTGAAGAAAAAGAAAGGTTTCTATGTTCAGATGCCGGCGTGCCTGTTTATAGTGTGAAAATAGGTTCCCAGGCTAATTTTGAGGGTGATATAAAGAGGGCTTTTGTAGAAGGGTTTGATGAATTGGTGAAGAGGATAGATCCTCCATTACTAAAATTTGTACAGAATCCCCTGACAAACGAACGGTCATTCAAAGGTAAAGATATGCCCATCATCTCCTGGGACATACTTGATGGGAAAAAATATATTGATATTACCTGCTCTCCTAAAGCTCTCGGATCTGGCAGGTGGGCAGCCTTGGAAATATTCGTATATCCTAGCCTTGAGGATATAGAAAGGTTTATCATGAAAACAGTAATTAAAGCAGGGTCTCAGCACTGTCCCCCAGTTATGATTGGTGTTGGAATAGGTGGATCATTTGATCACGCGGCAAAAATGGCGAAAATGTCAACACTAAGAGAATTTGGAACAGAAAATCCTGAACCGATACTGGCAGATATGGAGAAGCGTCTTTTTAAGGCAATAAATAAGACTGGGTTTGGTCCTATGGGTCAAGGAGGTGATACCACGACCCTAGGCATCCATATTGATTATTCCGCAGGACATGGTTTTACTCCTGTAGCGGTATGTTTTAACTGTTGGATCAATAGGAGGACTAGAGCACGGATTTATAACTCTGGTAAAATTGAACGAATTGAATAATCGATTTATGAATAATACTCATTATTTGCAAGTCCCATTTGTGGAGACAGACTTAGAGAGAATTAAAGTAGGTGATCTAGTTTACTTGACTGGGGAAATTATTGTTACCGTTGGTTTGCCTACACATGAAAGAATGAAAAACTATGTTGATAATAGTCAGGAATTACCTTTTGATTTTAACAATAGTATGCTTTGCCAAGTTGGTTGCTACGTCGAAGAAAAAAACGGTAATTTTATTAGTAGATATATTAATCCTTCTACGAGTACGCGCTTCGAACCTTACTTGCCAAGTATTATAAAAGGTACGAATTTGAAAGCTATAGGTGGTAAAGGCGGTGTAGGTCCTAAAACCATTGAAGCAATGAAAGCCAAGAAGTGCGTATATATGTCATTTGTGGGAGGAGCTAGTGCACTTACATCGGAAGCAGTGAAAGAGGTCTTGGATGTAAAGTGGACTGATTTTATTATGCAATTTCGTCTGATTAAGTTGAGAATTGAACAGCTAGGCCCCCTGAATGTTGGAGTAGACATATATGGGAATTCCTTGTACTCAAACTTAAAACATTCTGCTGAGAAAAAGTTTGAGGACCTAATGGAAGAACTCAACCGAGATCGTCAAACTTAAGCAGCTTTGACGCACTATCACTTATATTTTTTGAAGCTCTTTGGAGAGTTTTGACAAATTTTTGGATAGCTTCTTTCCCTTTATGAGCAGACCGAAAATAGGTTAGACCGATTGTACCCATCACACGATTTCCACTGTAAATTGGAACAGCTATCGTATTTGAAGATTTGGGCTCCATCTCAGGATTTCTTTCAGAAAACCCTTGCTTAAAAACTTTTTTTAATAGGCCTGTAAGGATCAACTCCCTTTCATTTTTGGATTGAGAAACGGTACCAGATGAATAATCAAGGGTTTTAATTAGTATTTCTTGCTCTCGTTTAGGACAAAAAGCTAGGTAAGCTAGACCGAGGGCATGTTGATCTAACGTAAGCCTCATATTTACTGTTGCATGGAAAGGCGAAATGGGACTGTCTGGTATCGTTGAGTACCGTACCACAGCTTTAGCATTTTCAACAATTGCTATTGATGAGGGCCAGGTAAATTTCTTTGTTAATGCTATTGCTTGGGGTCGGCCAACTTCAACAATCATAGGGTCTCCATGGAATCCAGCGCTAAGTGAGTTTACTTTAGAGGTAACCTGATAACCCGCTTGTCTAGGATCATTGCTAACATAGCCAGTTTGAAGAAGCGTTTGTAGTATTCTAACTATAGTAGGTTTTGGGATTGTAGTTTTCAAATGCAAGTCCCGGACTGTAGATACCCTATTCTTATTAAGTTCCTCAAGCACTTCTAAAGTTCTAGATGCGGATCTTACTGGTGAAAATGAGACCAAGATTTATTCCTTGAGTATTATATTCATGTTAAACATCTAAATATTAGCACAGAACAAATATTTCACACAGTGAAATGTTTAAAAACATTTTTTGCCGGATATCTTTTTAGGTTTTAGGTTTTGTTCAGACCTGTTTGAAATCCTAAAAGGTACAGCTCAGTATGAATATTCAAAATAAGGATCGAGTAGATAGATTAATGAAGGGCTCATTAGACCTTCACGTCCATTCTGGTCCATCAGTAATGGCCAGAAAGCTAGATCATCTTGGGGCGGTGAAAGAAGCTTCAGAGGCTGGTCAAAGAGCTATCCTTATAAAGGATCATTATTATTCTGGGGCTCCGTTAGTCAATTTATTAAAGCCTCTTATTACTGACTATAAGGTAGAATTGTTTTCTGGAGTCCCTCTTAACAATACATCCGGAGGGCTTAATCCATTTGCTGTTGATACATTTCTTAAATCGGGAGCAAAATTGGTTTGGATGCCGACCTCATCGGCAGCTAACCATATAAGATCCACACATCGGAAAACTAGATTAGCAACTGCACGTCCAATGAAGAAAGCTGAAGCTCTTACAGTTGTAGATAGTAAGGGTAGAATAGTTGATGAGGTAAAAGAGATCTTAGATTTGATAGCAGAATTTGACGCTATTCTGTCTTCCGGTCATCTGCACATTAGTGAGATATGGCCATTATTTGAGGAGGCTGAATCGAGGGGAGTAAAAAGAAGATTAGTAAATCATCCTTCTTACGTTGTCGGTGCTAGCCTAGCGGATATAGCAGAACTAACGAGTGGTGGTGCTTATGTTGAGCATTCAGCCTCCTTTTACATAGAAAGCAAGTTTCTTTGTTATACACATGAGGAATTGTCTGAACATATTAGGGCAGGTGGTCTTGAGAGGACAATCTTAGGTTCAGATCTAGGACAAGATGGAAACCCTACTCCAGTAGAGGGAATGCGGACTTTTATTGATTTGATTCTTAGTCTTGGTTTTGAGGATAACGAAGTTGAAAAAATGGTTTCTAGGAATAGTGCCAGGTTAATAGGATTAGACTAGGTTTAAAAGGCAGAGTAAATGAAGTTATGTCAATTTGCATTAGGTGATAATAAAGCTGCTATAGGTATTTCATGTAATAAGGATAGGAGTATCGCACATGCTAAGGTTCTCTATGAAAAATTAAAGGTACCTGATGAAAGCAATTCCTTTTTTTCGTTCCCGGAAGACCTTAAGAGCTTGATTGAGGAAGGAGAAGTTGGGTTATCTGCCTCTAGAGAAGTTTTAAAAGAATTGTCAACGTCAGAGGGAATACACAAATATTCAGAGTATATTTACCCGGTTGATAAAACTAGGTTTCTAGCCCCAATAACAAATCCTCAAAAATTCTTTGCGATTGCTATTAATAGACATGGAGGGTGGGACACGGCTATCAAGCCAGAAAAACCTAACCCAACTTATTTCATAAAGTTATCATCATGCATAATTGGTCCGCACGATACAGTAAAAATACCAGACGTCGGGCAAGTTGGACCAGAGGTTGAACTCGCTATTATTATAGGAAAGGAAGGGAAAGATATTCGTCCCGAGCATGCATTGCAACATGTTTTTGGATATACCGTTCATAATGACATTACAGCTCATCAAATGCGTAAAACTAGTGAATGGATAAGAATGCAAAGGGCCGATGGTTCTGAAGAGCATTTAACCTACCCAGGAAGGTACAAAAATTTCGACACTTTTTCTCCCATGGGACCTTGGGTTGTAACTCCAGACATGGCTCCTCATCCAGATAAAGCTATTTTGAATGCGTGGCTAAATGAAGACCATGTTCAAAATGGGTCCACTAAAGACCACGTGTATGATGCTGCCAAATTGATAACATATCTTTCTAAAGCTCATGCATTGGTCCCTGGTGATATAATTTCAACAGGAACTGTTGGACCAGTTACTCCATGGACAATGGCTACGATTGATCTTGGGAAAACTGGTGGCGTAATATCTTCGGAAATAGAGGGCCTCGGACGCCTCTGCAATCCTATCGAATTTGTTCCGGGACTAAAGTAATTGGAAATTAGGATATTAAATTGAAAAGGAGAATATAATGTTAAAAATGGTCAACCTATTTATAGGAGTTCTGACTTTGGGTGCAACACTGTTTTTCCCCATATTAGTGACTAGTGAAGTAAAACTCCCAGGTACAGTCTCTTGGACTGCTTACAATGTTGGTAGTACTGGTTATAGTCAAGCCGTTGCTATCGGTAAAACATTACAGGATGCTTATGGTACTACACTAAGAGTGGTCCCAGCAAAGAATGATGTTTCTAGGGTAGTACCAGTAATAAAAGGTCAGATAGATTTCTCAGCTGCAGGGTCAGGAGTATTCTATGCGGTTGAAGGAGTACTTGGGTGGGCTAAACCGGAACTGGGTCCTCAGCCATTGCAGTTGGTAATGAGTGCATCAGGAAAGAATTGCCTAGGTCTTGGTACAGCCGAGGATGCACATATACATGTAGCTGCAGATCTTAAGGGTAAAAGGTTGCCTTGGGTAATAGGGTCACCTTCTCTACAAACCAATGTGACTGCTTTTCTAGCGTTTGGTGGCTTAGACTGGGACGACGTTACAAAAGTAGAAGTCGCAAGCTTCAAAGCAGCATGGAAGGCTATCTTAAACGACCAAGCTGATGCTATGACTTCATTTACAACCAGTGGAGGACCAAAAGAGGTGGCTGCTTCACCTAGAGGCCTTGTGTGGTTGGCAACTCCCCACGATGAAGATGAGAACTGGAAGAAAATGCAGATCGTTGCACCTCATTTTGCAAAAAGGCTTGCTACTAAAGGTACTAATATTTCTGATTCCAACCCGCTTGAATGTGGCGGGTTTCCTTATCCCATTTTAGTAACTGCTCCAGATAGGGATCAGAGTTTAGTTATGAACATGGCCAAAAGTGTTAGTGCTCAATTTCAAAACTTTGTTAAAGCTGAACCTTCTGCGGGAGGTTGGGCAGATGAAAATCAGAATTTTAGGTGGGTTCTGCCATATCACTCTGGAGCTGTCGATTTTTGGAAAGAAAAAGGACTATGGACTTCTCAGGACGAAGCGCATAATCAAGAACTATTGAAAAGGCAGACTATTATCAGAGCTGCATGGGAAAACATGGAAAATAAATCAGGAGATGATTTCAAGAATAGATGGATGGCTATTCGCCATAAAGCGCTGACAAATGCTGGAATGAATTCTGTTTGGGAAAAATAGACTTGAAGACTTTAGATCAAGAAGTGGCCACAGGTCGCTTTAGATCGCTAACTGGATTTTACATGTGGCCACTTAGAGTGGCCACAACTATATTAGTGTTCCTAGCCGTAAATCAAGCTTTCAACTTTCATTTTTTTTTAGGTTACACGCTATTATCGAATAAATATATGTATTCGATACTTATAATAGTTATTCCATCTATCTTCGTTTTAATCCCGTTTTCTTCAAGCGGTTCTAAGCTGGCCGTTCCTAAAGTTGATCTGATTTTGGTTTTGTTGAGCGTGATTATTTTGTCGTGGTTCATAGCCAACTCTTATGATATGATGGCAAATGGTTGGGAGCTAGCTGCACCAAAACATGCCCAATATTTTTCTATAGCTTTATGGTTTATAGTCTTTGAAGCTTCTAGAAGGTCTGGAGGCCTTGGCTTGGCTATAATAGTTGGTCTAATCTCTCTTTATCCTCTTTTTGCTGAAATTATGCCTGGCCCAATTCGAGGATTTTCTTTTGATCTTGGGACTGCTGCTGGCTATCATGCAATGAGTGACGAAAGCATAATAGGAATCCCTCTCCGTGCATTTTCAAATTTGGTTATAGGGTTCCTAATATTTGGAGCAGCCTTACAGCATACAGGAGCTGGAAAGTTTTTTATTAACTTGGCATTTTCTTTGTTAGGACACATTCGGGGTGGCCCAGCAAAAGTAGCAATAGTGGCAAGTGGATTAATGGGTTCTATGAGTGGCTCAGTTGTGACCAACGTAATGACTACTGGGGTTATGACAATACCTGCAATGAGAAAAATAAAGCTGTCAGCCCCCTTCGCGGCAGGTGTCGAAGCATGTGCATCTACTGGTGGAGTATTGATGCCACCGGTAATGGGAGCTACAGCATTCATAATGGCAAACTTTTTGGAAACATCTTATGCAAGTGTCGCTTTGGCTGCCATAATCCCCTCTCTTTTATATTTTTTAGGCCTTTTCATTCAAATTGATGCTAGAGCCGCAACAGAGCAGTTAAAGGGGCTGGATAGGAATGAATTACCCTCTTTGGGACAAACTTTGAGGGATGGCTGGTACTATATCTTTGCTTTTGCTCTACTGGTTTACTTACTCCTCTTTCTTAGAAGAGAAATGCTAGCTCCTTTTTATGCTGCTCCTTTATTGATTGTGATAAACCAAGTATTTTCTCCAAAAACTCGTTGGGGAATTAAGGATTTGATTTCATTTATCGACTCACTTTCTAGACTATTTGCGGAGCTTGTTGGGGTTCTAGCGGGAATAGGTTTAATAGTTGGGGCACTTTCCATGACGGGTCTAGCAGGTACTCTCGTGAATGATTTACTATCTATAGCAGGCGGGTCCTCGATTATTTTATTGGTTATTGGTGCAATTACTAGTTTTATTCTGGGTATTGGTATGACTGTAACGGCCGCATATATCTTTTTAGCTATATTACTTGCACCAGCACTGATTAGTACGGGTATGAACCCACTAGCGGTCCATATGTTCATTTTTTATTGGGGAATGCTTTCATTTATTACCCCACCAGTAGCCCTTGGAGCTTTTGCAGCAGCATCTGTGGCTAAGGCACCGCCTATGAAGACGGGGCTTGAAGCTATGAGGTTAGGCAGTGTCATTTATTTCATCCCTTTCTTTTTTGTTCTTGATCCTGCGTTAGTTTTAGTTGGTTCTGCTTCTCAAATTCTTCCTTCTCTGGCTCTAGTTTTAGCAGGGATATTTATTTTCTCAGCGTCTATGCAGGGTTATCTTTATGGCGTAGGAAATTTGAAGATTATTGATAGAGTAATAATGTTTTTTGGAAGTTTGCTATTACCTCTGCCCGGTTATACCATTTTCCCAACTTCAAAATCTCATTTACTAATTATTTCCGCTTGCATATTGTTCCCTACGATCGGCTTCTCATATATTCGTAATACTAAAAGGAAAAACAAAAAGGGATTGACAAATCTTCCTAGTTGATCAACCCAATTTTAGCTTAGGTCACTACTATTTAAGATCTAATACTTTCCTAACTAGGCCTTTTAATTCTGGTCTAGTGGGGTAAGCATCTGATGGAATGAGTTGGGTAAAAAATATAGTAGTGAGTTTCTCAACTCTATCAATCCAAAAATAGGTACTTGCCATACCGCCCCAACTAAAGTCCCCTACTGAGCTACTGAATTCCTTTTGTGGCTTTATAATTACACTTCCTCCAAGACCATGCCCCATACCGAATGTAGGCATAAACGCAAAGTGTTTAGGACCCATTGAAGCTATGTCCGAGGACAAGACATTTGTTGTAAGTTTTTGGATACCTTCAGGGGAGATAATTCTATTCTTGAGATAGATACCATTGTTCATTATGATTTGAGTAAAGTGAAAGTAATCAGAAATGGTGGAAAGTAATCCACTTCCACCAAGAAATAATTTCACGTTATTCTCTTTATAATCTGATGATTGGTCAAGGTAATGATTGTACCTTTGTCTATGATCTGGATGAATTAAACATTCAGCCAATTGATCCACCATCCTCCCTTTATAATAAAAATTAGTATGCCTCATAGCTGCTGGCTCGAAAATGTTTTCACTAAGATACTTATCCAATGGTTTACCCGAGACAATTTCAATCACCCTACCAATAACATCAATACCCATTGAATATTCCCATTTTGTACCAGGAGGAAATGACAGTGGAAATTTAGCCAACTCGTCACAAAGACTCTCCAAAGTGAGATTATGTTTCTTATGATTCAACTTTATATTAGAATGTTCCCTCTTTTCGCGGCCTTTTATTGCCTCTCTATAGGCCCTTCCGACGAGGCTTTCATTGAAAGAATAACTTAATCCACTGGTATGGGTGAGCAACTCACTAAGTGTTGGAGGAAATACTTTCCTTACTTGGTTAATATTAGAAGCTTTCTCAATTAAGGCAGTAGTATTGGAGAAGGCTGGGATGAATTCGCTAATTGGGCTATTAATATCGAGTTTTTTCTGGTCCTGTAATATCATTAAAGCTAAAGCTGTTACAGGCTTCGTCATAGAATATATTCTTATTAAGGTATTTAAATCAAAGGGTTCAGTATTAGCTTTATCTCTAAAGCCACAGTAATACTTATGGATGATTTTATTTTTTTTTGCTACCAAGATAGAGGATCCTAAAAATTTTCCTTCATAAACATAGGAATCCATCCAGGAGTTAACTGGTAAAAAGTCATAGGCTTTTTTTAATAACATTTACGATTTAATACTTGACTATTCTTCAAGTCTTAATTTTACACTTACACATAAATAATACAATCAAATGGATTGGTATCACTTTTGTTTTTTGGTGGAAACGTAAAATTAAAGTTAGAGCCTACTCTAGTTGCCGTCCAACAAAGAATCGCCGCATCCAACAAATCATCTATTTTAATCTCTCTATTTGAGGGGAAATTTTCCAATGCACTTTTAAAATCAAATCCAATTTCCTGCAAGCACAGCAACCTAGTTATAATTCCGACTGAAGTTTTCTTACTGTTTCTTATAGGTTTTCCTCTTAACGCAGCGAAGCTACACTCTGGGTGACCTTCCTTTAGGTAAAAACCTTGTTTTATAGCATTATGGGCATCTAGTATTTTTTCTTTTAAAAACCAGCTCTGTTTTGATAGCCCTAACCCGGTTTTTTTCTTATTAATTTGATTTGCAAGTTCATAATTTTTTGCTCTTATTGCATCGTAGCAGGGTGGAGTAAATAGTGTGCTTCTTCTTGAGCCTAGGTATTTGCGACCAAGTACATCGCATTGTCTGTGAGGTTGATCAATCGTTAAACCTATCGGCATGTCTATTATTATTTCTCTTGCAGAAGGTATGATATTTCTTAAATCCAAAAGATTTTTAACAAAAAAAACCTGAATATTATTGATCTCTTTAGAGTCTGAAGATACCGCAACCCAACCACCTTTACATCCATCTACTCCTAAGAAATACTCAGCCTCCATAAAATCAACCTTTGTTTCTGATGGCTACAACTTTTACCATCATAGCTTGACAAAACATTCTAAGCTACATTTTTAACCTCGAATGGAATACTACGAGTCCAACGGGTCTTCTTTCTAAAAATTCTTGATTTGAGTTTATTTCTAACTAGGCTACAACAGGGCCTCTATTCGGACTCTCTATTTAAGAAATCATTTCTGACTTATCTTCTTATTAATTAAAGACTAGACAGTTAAAAATTTTAAGTAAAATTTGATGTAGAGGTATCTTGTATAGGATAGCAAAACATTTAGTAATGATTAGGTTTTTGGAGATATAAAAAACGTATCCCCAAAAAAATATGTTGAGGAAATACCATAGGTTGAGATAGTAGAGCCTTAAGTAATTTTTCTTGAAAGGGCGATTAGTTTAAAATGATTAAAAAGTTTGGGACAGATACGGCGCTACTTTTGGTCGATACACAAAAAGGGGTTAATGATACTGCTTATTATGGGGGAGAAAATGGTAGGAGAAATAATCCAGGAGCAGAAGAAAATATCATATGCTTGTTAGAAACTTGGCGCGAAGCTAGTTGGCAAATTGCCTTCACTAAACATAACTCCCGGGAAGAGCATTCTCCCTTAAAGGTTGATTTACCAAGCGGTCAACAACTTGAGGGAATGATTCCTGAATCTGGAGATATTGTTATACAAAAAGATGTTAACAGTGGTTTTATAGGTACGTCCCTAGAATTAGATTTGCGACGAGCAAGAGCCCAACGCTTGGTTATAGTTGGTTTTTTTACTAATGTCTGTATTGAAACGACCGTTCGTATGTCAGGTAATATGGGATTTGATACTTATCTGGTGCACGATGCTTGTGCTGCGATGAATGCAATCGGTCACGATGGGACAGACTATGATCCGGACACTGTTCATAAGATGGCCATAGCTAATCTTCATGGTGAATTTTGTACTGCAATTACAACAAAAGATGCATTGGCTCTGTGCAAAGGGGACTGCAAATATCTAAATCGAGTCCAGGGGAACGAATAATGTTTGGAGTTTCCTCAATGACAGCTCCTTTGAAAAAGGTAGCAGTGATGAAGCCCGGCGAAGCTCTACTGAAGGCTAATCCGGATAAATGGCATTATGGCCCGTTATTTGACCCCAGTCAGCTTGAAAGAAATCATTCTGATTTTGTTCAAGTTTTGAAAGATTCTGGTGCTGAAATTTTGTGGATACCTGAGGGTGACCTTGCAATAGCAGACTCAATTTTTACTTATGATGCTTCACTC
>MDTB01048360.1_pt1 | contig 11161 bp, 9 predicted proteins | sample 811161 | NCBI WGS metagenome assembly MDTB01 (sample SAMN05326650, study PRJNA326480) | marine metagenome | isolation source: seawater | place: Mediterranean Sea | collected 2009
AAATTTATTTTCATCTTCTAGGGTAGTTTTGACAAATGATGGTAAGCCCGGTCGATATGATTCATTTTCTTTATAAGGTATTTTTAATTCTAATCGATTTTTTACATTATTAAGCGAACTATCAGACACTTTTTTATGTAAATCTTCAAAATAAGGTGTGTTGCCGATCCAACTGGCCAACTTTAGGCGATATTCCTCTTTGTCAAAATTCATTAGGCTTAACCCGAAATCTTCCACCTTAGCCATTTCTTTGGGTGCTTCCGGTAGGGATGTTGTTAACTCTCCATTCACAAGATAAATAATGGGCGGAGTGAAAAGGTCATAAATTGAAGAATTTTCATCCTTGGTTGAATTTATCCACCTACTTTTTTCAGTTCTATTTGAATCGCTAATGAATGAAGATTTAGATTGGTATACGGAGATCAAGTAATTAGATGGAGTTATATTACCTAGAGGTCTATCAAGAACAATCTTTTGGTTACCTCTAATGAGCTCAATATCTTTGTAGCTTAATGTCTTCGTTCCTTCATCGGTCTCTAATGCAATGGGGGATCTTATTTTTTCCCAATCTTTAGATAATATCGTACTACTAGGGTTTAATAATCTCCCTTTTAAGGTTTTCGAATTTCTTAAGGTTATAGATACCTTACTTCTTTTTGAAAATATCACTTTTTTAATTTCGAAAATTTCAATGTTTTCATTTTCTTCATCTAAATTATACAATTTTACAATATTGCCCGGTAGGAGTTGTGACTCTTTCAACATCTCCAATATTTCTTCCCCACCAAAGGAATCCACAGCAAATGAAGCAAGATTCAAAAAACTTTCCTTTTTATCCTGCGCTGGGGAAGAAAAATAGTTCAAGGAAGCGACCAATATCAATATTAAGGAAGTAATTCCTAAAATAAGCTTTTCATAATGTGAACTAACGAACTTCACGATCTGTCAAAATATTGTTTATTTTAATTTTGTTGTTTCCGGAAATTTCCAAGAGATTCCTAAGCACTTCTTCACTCCCTTTATCTTTTTTTTCATTTTTTAATGATTGAGTGATGAAAATCTCAAAATCGCGATCCACTTCATAAATGTATTCTATCAGGAGTGTAAATGTGGACTCAACATTTTGAACAATGGGAAGGGGTGTTTTCAATTTATCTTCATTACCAGTGGTGAAAAATGGACCGGTGGATAACGGGCTGGTCGTCACCTGCGTAATTCCGTCAAGCGATCGACTAACAACTAAATCCCTGAGTAGAAAAGGTGGGCGCAGCTGATTTATAAAACTTCTAGCGTGAGAAGTGTGGCATTTAAATTTAATTAAAAATGCAAAAGATTGAATGCCATCAGTAAATCGTACTAGTTTTTGAGATAAATTTGAATATATTAACTTATCGGTCGTAATATGCTGACTATCTTCTTTGCCCACTGATTCACGCAAAATTTGAATTAATGTTATTCTGTGTTCAGTTGATGCTGATTCGGATAAGTATTCAATAAGCGTTCCCACTATTTTACTTTGTATTCCTAAAAGTTTTGCTTCTTCCTTTGAAAAACTAGGCCAAAAACCATCATAAGAAGATAAGCCAAAACCATATTTGTTTTCATTTTCATTGTTTTCACCAAACGGGTTCAAATTGGTGGACTCCTTATCTTCTAGATCAATATTGTTGTTTTTGCAGGTCTCCCGTAGTTGTGTGTAAAGTCTCGTTAAATCTGCGTTGATCGATTCCGGGCTTTTGTTTTTCCATGTTGAAAAAATGTTTTGATTCTGATCGAGGATTCCATTCCAAAACCGATGTTGATCTTTTTCAATTTCTGCCAAAGCCTTTAAATCTTTCATTGCTAATTCTGAATCCTCTGAAAGGCCCTCGTAATGCAGTGAATCTTCCTCGTATGCCTGTACTAATTTAACTTCTTTATTAATAGCTGAAATTATTGATTCTAAATTATCAGAAGAATTACAGGAAACTATTTGCAAGCAGGTAAACATTACAAAACACACAAAAAGTATACCTATAAATAGTTTATTCTGTTTTAAAAATTTCATCTAATTTAAATATGTTTTGGCGTAAAAACATATTGAAAATGTGTAAAGTATCTCTCAAATAGATCTCCCTTTCCTTCAATAGAAAATGTTTTTTTATCGACTTTTGTAATAAAGGGAAGTGCTTCCAAATATTGAGTTAATGCTTCCTGTTTTTTACTGTTCAGTTCAATTAAGTGGTTTCTTTTATCATTAATATCTGATTCTGAAAATTCTTCCTTTGTTCGAACCAAATACCTGCCTGAAAGGATGACTTTGAACATGACATTTTTTTTGCCCAAAGAATTTCTATTAGTTTTTGTTGCTGAATTTTCTGCCAGTTCACCAAACTTAAGTTCATCAAACCAAGTATCCGAAACATCAGGATGATTTAAAGAACTTTGTAGCTGGTTTAGAAAATCTTGAAGGACCCAACATGATAAGCTTTTTTGCCTAAAGATTAAATTTCGGTCAAACATCAACTTGTTTAGTTTTTCTGTGAAAAGAAATTTCTTTTTCAGGGATTCCTTTTGTTCGACTTCATCGCTTAAATCCGAAGAGGTATTTTGTAATTGAGTCAATTCCCTCTCCAGTTCTTTTTCAGTCGCAGTTTGCTTTAAAATATTAGGTATTGGAAAAAGGCAAATAAATACAGCTGCCAAAACCAATAGAGGAACTTTCTTCTTAAAACCAAGGCTCGTTAATTTATTGGCGGGCAACAAATTTAAGGGCCGCTTAAGAGCATGATTGCCACCAACATTTAAAACAGCTGTAGCAAGTCCTACAGGTTCACCTATCATGAAAGGTAAAAGGGCTCTCATTTCCTGTTTAATTCCCTCGTCAATAACCAAGCTTTTTAATGGATCAAAATAATCAATATTTAAACTTTGGCTCTGACTCAGGTATTCGGGTAAATTATTAAGGAGTGCACCTCTACCGGCAAGAAACATCCGGTTGGGGGATTTTCCTTTTTTAAGTCTTTTATAGGTAACTATTGAACGGGTTATCTCTTGGCTAGCTCTCGTTAAAAATTGTTGGGAACAATTTTCCAATACCTGTACGCTTGGATCATCAGGCGAAAAAGCAACTTCACCAGAAAAGTAACTTTTTTTAATCTCTTCTGCTTTTTCAAATAGCGTTCCCAGGCTATCCGAAATATTTTGGGTTAAAGTATTTCCCCCAATCGCAATACTACGGATCAAAAAACCCGTGGGGTTGATAAATAACAAGTTTGTAGATTTTGCTCCGATATTTACAACCAAAGTTTCCTCTTGGTCTATACCTACACCTGAAGAAATTAGGGCATTATAATCAAGAATGGGAGCAGGTGTTATCTGAATCGGGTTTAATCCAATTTCAACAACTTTTTCACAAAATGATTCAGCAACCTCTGGTTTAACAGCAAACGCAAGAATTTCTTGCTCTACTCCATCGTCATCAATTACTTGGTAATCCCAAATTAGTTCCGCCAAAGGAAAGGGCATCTTTTGAGATAACTCAAAAGCTACAATCTTCTTCTGTTTTTCCTCGTCCACATGAGGAACACGGATCGTTTTGTTTAATAGCAAACTTCCAGGGAAGATAAATCGAGCATCACCTTTCAATTTTTCGTTTTTACATAACGACTCTAATCCCGCCATTAACGAATCAAGCCAAATTTGATCATTGGAATAATCATAATGTAAAGTTTGTAAAGCAACTTGCTTAAGCTTTAATTTAGAACCATCAGAAATAAAAACACTCGCTGAAATGTGAGAGATTCCGCAATTTATAATTACCTCTTTCTTCTCACTCATTAAATAGAATTATTTTGTTAATATTAAATTTTGTTAAGCTTAGTATCCTGAACTTTTGCTTCTCTTAGCCGGACCAGCTCCGTCTAAATAATTTGAACTAATCAAATGAGCAGGTAGTAAAATTCCTTCATTTTTAGATGCATTGGATTGTGCCTGTTGTTTAAATTTTTGTAAGATTCTTTCTTCTCTGTATTTATCAAAAAAGATTGAATCTGAAATTTCCAAAGGTATACCGTCGTAAATAATCTCCACCACATATCCAACCGCGTTTATATAACTGGATAAAAAACCATCTCGCTCGGCAATGGCGGCAGGGAATAGAAAGTGTGCATATTTTGTAGTTCGATCAAACTTGAGTGTCATATATTCAACTTCCGCACTATAGTATTGGTAAAATTCTGCATCTGGAAGTTTCTGGCTGCGAAGAGTCTTTTTTTGTAGTTCATTGCTAAAACAGAGGGAGAGTTTAATTTTAATATTATCTATATATGCAAGGTTAATGACTTCATCCTTAGTTGTTGGTTTTCTGGCTTTGAATTTTTCTGCTAGCGGATGATTAACAAAAGTAAACGGAACGGATGCTTTAACCCACTGGTCGGATTCCTTAGATATAGTTATCTTCCCGCCTAATTTGACAAATTGATCCGGAATTGCGGATAAATTAAAACTTAAAAATGAGGATAAGAATAAAAGAATAACTTTAAATAATGATTTCATATTATGGAATTTTCAGGGATTTTTAGGGATTTGAGTTTTGGTATATTGCTATCATCCCAAATCTTAGATACACTTAACAAGCATAAACTAATGGAATTTAAGATATCTTGCTTACTTTTTATTCGCAATCATGAAGAAAAATTTCTTTTACTTAAGCGAAAAAAATCTCCTAACATGGGTCTTTGGAGTCCTCCTGGTGGAAAATTAACTATGGAAAACGGAGAATCTCCTTTCGAGTGTGCAATCAGGGAAGCACATGAAGAAACGGGTATGGTTTTAACGAATAAGGATTTATCTTTATTTGGATATGTTTCTGAAAAGGGGTATGAAAATTCATGTAATTGGCTGATGTTTTTATTCGATTGTAAAAAAATTATTTCTTCTATTCCAAAAGAGTTTGATGAAGGATTCTTTGATTTTTTTAAGAGGGAAGAGATCGATAATCTTGAAATACCCCATTCAGACCATCAACTTGTTTGGCCTTATTATGATTTAAGAAATAAAGGTTTTTGGGGCATATCGGCAGATTGCACGGATACTGAATCTCCTAAGATTAAGATTGAATCAAACCCCATTTAACTAGATAATTTTAATTTCTATTAACTTTTACCCAAATTTTACCACCAATGGAAGGTTTACACCACGACACTATTTTGGAACCTAAGCAAAAAGTCCCTAAAACCAAAACTGAGAATTCGGAAAGCCAGAATACTGAAACGCAGGCTTCTGAAATTACCGCTACCAAAGATTTTTCTCAATCGGAAGCCAATATCTCATTATCCAACGAAGATAAATTGGATCTTTATGAAAAAATGATCCGCATTCGTAGGTTTGAAGAAAGATCCTTAAGGTCATACCAACAAGGCCATATTGGTGGATTTCTTCATCTTTACATAGGGCAGGAAGCGGTTGCAGTAGGTTCGGTATCCATGCTTGGAGAAGACGATCATATTATCACTGCCTACCGAGATCATGGTCACGCCCTTGCAGTTGGAATGGATTTTGACGAGTGTATGGCTGAACTTTATGGAAAAAAAACGGGATGCTCTAAAGGAAAAGGTGGTTCTATGCATTTTTTTGCTCCAGATAAAAACTATTGGGGTGGACATGGTATAGTTGGTGGTCAAACACCACTTGGGCTTGGTATTGCCTATGCTCTAAAATACAACAAGAAGAAAGGGGCATGCCTTTGCTTTATGGGAGATGGTGCCACAAATCAGGGTCCTTTTTATGAATCTCTTAATCTTGCATCCCTCTGGAATTTGCCTGTTTTATATATAATTGAAAATAATGGGTACTCCATGGGTACTGCAGAATCTAGACATTCTGCTGGTGATCCTCTTGCGCGACGGGGCGATGCCTTTGATATAGATTGGTCCGTTTCCAATGGTCATGATATTTATGAAGTTCGTCAAACTATAGCAGATGCTCTTGCAAATGCACATGATAAATCTCGTCCTTCCGTGCTTGAAATCGTTACTTACAGATATCGAGGGCATTCAGTTGCCGACCCAGATCAGACATATCGCAGTAAAGAGGAAATTGAGGAATATAAAACAAACAAAGATCCATTAAATTTATTCAGAGACAAACTTCTGAAGGAGGGTAGTATCACGGATGAACAAATTAAGGAAATTGATGGGAAAGCAAAAGGAGATGCTGATGCATCGGCGGAATTTGCAGATGCGAGCCCGTTTCCTGATCCTAAGGAACTTATGGATGATATTTATTGGGAAACTGACAACCCTGCAGAAAAAACTTCATCTGGAACCATGTTCTTTGAAACTCCTTCTTGAACCAATCTATCCATCATTATTACATGGCAAAAATAACTTACAGGGAAGCACTTAACCAAGCTCTTTCAGAAGAAATTGAAAGAGATAAAAATGTCGTTCTTATGGGAGAGGAGGTAGCTCAATTTAAAGGCTCTTATAAGGTATCTGAGGGCATGCTCGAAAAATTTGGCTCCGATCGAGTGATTGATACCCCTATCAGCGAAGCAGCCTTTTCGGGTCTTGCAGTGGGTGCAGCAATGATGGGAATGCGACCCGTTGTTGAATTTATGTTCTGGAGCTTCTGTTATGTTGCCTTTGATCAGATATTTAACAACGCAGCAAGCGTTAGATACATGTCGGGCGGTTTAATCAACGTGCCAATTGTATTTCGCGGACCAGCTAATGGTGGAACTAATGTTGGTGCAACTCATTCCCATACACCGGAAAATTTTGCTGCCAACACTCCTGGACTAAAAGTTATCTGCCCTGCCACCCCTGCTGATGCTAAAGGTATGTTAAAGTCTGCTATCCGCGATAACGATCCAGTATGCGTTATGGAAAATACCATACTTTACAACATGCAAGACGATGTACCCGATGATAAGGAATTTTTAATCCCACTAGGAAAAGCTAATATTTTAAAGGAGGGAAACGATTTGACAATTATCGCACATGGCAAAGCGGTTCACACTTCTCTTGAAGTTGCCCATACTTTAGAAGAAAAACATAATGTGTCCGTTGAAGTTCTGGATCTTAGATCCATTCGTCCCCTTGATGTAGAAGCCATTATTAAAACGGTAAAGAAAACCAATAGAGTTTTACTTGTAGAGGAAAATAAACCGTTCTGCGGCGTAGACTCCCAGATTGCATTTATTATTCAAGACCAAGCATTTGATTATCTAGACGCACCCATTAAAAGAATATCAGCCATAGATGCACCGCAAGCTTACAGCAAGGCTCTTGAAAATGTTCAAATTCCTGCACATGATCGAATTTTGGCAAAAGCAATGGAATTAATTTAAACTTTATATCAAAAATATGGCTACTATTATTGAAATGCCCAAGTTGAGCGACACCATGTCGGTTGGAACTTTGGTAAAATGGCATAAAAAGACCGGAGATATTGTTAAAAATGGTGACATTTTAGCAGAGGTTGAAACAGATAAAGCCACCATGGATTTAGAAAACTTTGATGATGGTACATTATTAGATATTTTCGTTGAAGAGGGAAATGAAGTCCCAATTGGTAGCCCACTTGCTGCGGTTGGTGAACCCGGAGAAGAGGTTAATGTATCGACTAAGGAAAAAATTGATCCACCTAGGACAGACGATCAAGCCATTGGGGAGAACGATGATGAAGATAAACAAATTCCTATCCAGGAAGATAAAATTAATATTGATCAGCCTGCCGATGAATCCAAAACCGCCGAAAAATCAAGTGAAGAAAAATCAACTAATAGAATTCTAATTTCTCCTCTCGCTAAAAAGATGGCATTGGAAATGAATATTGATTTTAAAAACATCAAAGGAACGGGTCCAAATGGAAGAATCACTAAAAAAGATATACTGTCAAATTCGAGTAATGAGTTAAACAAGAATTCAGGTGAAGATATCGTACCTACCTCAGAAAACTCTCCTCCACCCCAAATAAATTCAACTGTCTCTACTAGTGATTCCTTGGTTCCTATTTCAAAAATGCGATCGATTATTGCAAAACGTTTATTGGAATCAAAAAATACTATTCCACATTTTTATCTTCAAAAAGAAATTAATGCCACACCTTTAAAAAATGCAAGAATTGCATTAAATTTAAAATTAACCAAAAAGAACCCCGAAGACCCGACGAAGCTTACTCTTAATGACATTATCTTAAAGGCATGTGCAGAAACCATTCCACTTGTTCCAGAAATTAACAGTTCCTGGGAAGATAAAGGTATTAAGTTTCACAGTGGAGTACACCTTGCATTTGGAGTTGCCGTAGAAGATGGATTGCTTACGCCAGTTGTACGAAATGCAAATCAATTGGGACTTGAAACACTTTCAATTGAGGCAAAATCTCTGATTTCGAAAGCTCGCTCTAAAAAACTCAATCCGGATGAAATGACCGGGTCAACATTTACTGTTACAAACCTTGGCATGTTCGGTATCGACTTTTTTAGCGGGATCATAAATCCACCAAATGCCGCTATTCTTTCAGTCGGCGGTATTGTTAAAAAACCAATTGTCGACTCCATGGGGAACATTCAATCAGGTGAAACAATGATGCTTGGTTTAAGTTGTGACCATCGTTTGGTAGATGGTGCTGTAGGAGCTAGTTTTCTTCAACTCCTTGCTGAGACTCTTGAAAGTCCAGCATCTATGCTAGTTTAAACTGAAATACTATTTTGTACGCTCATTTGCGTCGCTGACCAGCCATTCGGAAATTTCTTTTATCTTAGATGAAACTTCGTCTTTGGATTTTTCTAAATCTAAGGCATTCTTTTCGCCACAACCAAACAAATAATACTTTATTTTAGGCTCAGTTCCACTTGGTCGAATTGCTATCGTAAACCCATTTTCTAACTCGAGCATGAGAAAGTTTTCTTGGGGCAACTCTTCTTCATCCTCATCAATATAGCCTTTTTCTAAAAAGTCTTTTGATTTAACTATTTTTTGCCCTGCTATACTACTGAGTTTTTTTGTTCTATAAGATGCGGCCAATTTCTTAATTATTTCATTTCCCTCTGCCCCTTCGAAATATAAATTTTCAGTTTTTTCTTCGTGATATCCATATTTTTTATAAAGATTATCAAGAAATTGAAGAGGTTCTGTTTTGCTTGATTTTAGGAAACCAAAAAGTTCAGCAATTGCCAATGCAGAGGCATTTCCATCCTTATCTCTTACAATATCCAATGGTAAATAACCGTAACTTTCTTCTGCTCCCAAAATTACATAAGTCGAATATCTAGTTAGAATATCAATTCGAACAAATAAATCTGTCGCATCAAAATCTAATGCCAACCCCTCCTTTTCTTTAAGTTCTATTAGAGCCTGATCTTCATATTTTCCTAGCTTTTCAGCCATCCACTTAAAACCGGTGGGGGTATTTACACATCTTACGCCAAAACTTTCTGCAATACGCGAGATCATTGGAGTTGTTACAAATGTTTTTAAAATGGCTACATTATTAGTTCCCTCTTCGGAAAGAATTTTTTTTCTTTTTGCAACAAGCAAACGATACTCAGCTAACATTGTTGCTACTTGATTTCCCGTTAAACATTGAAATTTTCCGCCTTTTCCTCGAACCGCAACACCGATTCTATCGCAATCCGGATCACTTCCTAAAACTAAGTTAGATTTCGTTTTTTGTGCGACAGAAATTCCCTTTTTCAATGCTTCTGGATTTTCTGGATTAGGGGAATTTACGGTACTAAAATTAGGGTCTTGTTGATTTTGTTCATCGACTACAGCCACCTCAACTCCATGATCCCAAAGTGCCGGTATGGCAGATATTGCACCTGTTCCATGAATAGGAGTGAAAACTAATTTTGGTGCATTTTCTTTGAGGATTTCTGGGTCTAAAACAGCATCTTCCAGTGCTGCCCGATAAGCTAAATCATCCTCTATGGGTAAAATATTCCACCCAGGTTCCCCTTCTGATGAAGTTAATAAAGGTAGTAATTCACTTATAGAAATTTTTTGATACCTCTCAACAACTTCTTGAGCGTGCGGGGGAACCAATTGGGCGCCGTCTGCAAAATAAGCCTTAAATCCATTATCATGAGATGGATTATGACTAGCGGTAATTACTACGCCTGCATGTGCGTATTGATGCCTAACCGTAAAACTAAGTTGTGGTGTCGACCGAGGGCCATCAAAAACAAGAGCATAACCACCAAGCTTGGTCCATGCAGATGCAACTAATTCACAAAATTTGCGTGAAAAATGCCTAACATCATGAGCAACCACTAATCGTGGTTGTGAGAGAACCCCCTCCTCGGCTAACCATTTCGTAATATGTAGAAATAATGCTTTGGTAGCTCTTAAGAGCGTTATTTCATTTAAAGTATTACTTCCAACAGCCGCGTAATTTGGTGTTTCGGTTTTTCGTGTATTGCCCTGTTCTGCTTTAGTTATAATATTTCCAATAGTACGGCCTCGCATTCCGCCAGTTCCAAATGCAAGGTTTTTGTAAAACCTATTGTTTAATTCTTCCCAATTTTCTCCATCCAATAGTTCTTCTAAAGATTTTACAATCCATTCAGGGGTTTCTGCACATTCTAAGAATTCAGATATGTTCTCAATGGAAGAATTATAAAGAAAATTATTTTCTTTGGCTTTATTTAGGGAAAGTAAAAGGGATTCGTTTTTCATTAAAATGAAATGTTTATAATTCTGTTAAATAGAAAATGTAAAAGAACAAAAAGAATATCAATTTATTCATTCAAGAACAGTTTGGTTTGGAAATCTGTAAAGCCTTTCTTCTGATTTTCCGTATCCTAACTCTTTCCTTGCTACGGCATCTTGAAAGTCTGGGTCTCGCCGTAATTTATCTAAAAACTGACGATGATCATTTGCTTCAGTTCTTAAATCTTCTAATTCTTTTTCTAAAACTGCTTCTCTTGATTTCCAGTGAGTAAACTCTTCGTAGGCATGGTTTAACTGAAATAATAAGTAAACCGCAGCGAATAATACAATGGATACAATTGCTAAAGTTAATAATTTTTTTGTTACCATTTCAGTTTTGATAATGACAAAGTATAGGATTCTTTATTTTTCCTCAAGGTTCTTTCACCTCATATTGGGTGTATAAATATCATGAAGTCTGAGTAAGCCTAGTATTTGGTCCGGTGAAGTACTTTTTGTAACCG
>MDTB01032524.1_pt1 | contig 11159 bp, 9 predicted proteins | sample 811161 | NCBI WGS metagenome assembly MDTB01 (sample SAMN05326650, study PRJNA326480) | marine metagenome | isolation source: seawater | place: Mediterranean Sea | collected 2009
CTCATAGACGTCATTCCATTTAAGACTAAAATAAATCTTAAGTTCTTTTGTTGCGCAGAAGCAGTAAGTCCATAACCAGATTCTTCAGTATGGCCAGTCTTTAATCCATCTGCGCCAAAAACAAGATTGTTATATAGTATTGGATTTCTATTTCCCTGCTTAATTCCATTATAAGTAAAAGAAATTTCAGCAAACATTTTATATAATTCAGGAAAATTCTTAATTAAATTTGTTGAAAGTATTGATAGATCTCGTGCACTGGTATTTTGTTCAGGATCAGGCCAGCCTGTTGAGTTTCTAAATGTAGTATTTTTCATGCCTAATTCACGAGCTACAGAGTTCATTAGATCTGAAAAAATATCTTCAGTGCCTGAAATTCCTTCAGCTAAAACAATTGCAGCGTCATTTCCTGATTGAACAATCACACCTCTTAATAAATCAGAAACTGTAACATTTTGACCTGGTTCTAAAAAAGTTCTTGATCCTCTTTTTTTCCAAGCTTTTTCACTTACAATAAATTTATCGTCTAAAGAAATACTCTTATTTTTTATTTTTTCAAAAACTATATATATTGTCATTAACTTAGCCATTGATGCTGGCTTCATTAATTCGTCAGGATTTTTTTCTAATATTATTTGACCGGTATCAAAATCAATCATTATTGCTTGTTTAGCAACAGTATCTATAGAAAACGCATTGTTACTAAAAATTATTGGAAAAAATATTGCTATTAGAAATTTATTAAATTTCATTTTTAATCCTTTATTATAAATTATTCTACAATGATTTTTGATCCATTATATCCTAATTGAAAGACTTTCGTAAGAATTTCGTCTGCTTTTTCTATTTCTTGTGTTGGACCAAGTCTTACTCTATGTAAAATACGACCTTTTAATTCTACTGTAGTGATGTTTGTTTCATAAATATGAGATATTTTTGATACAACTTTGTTAGCATTTAGTGTAGAAGCAAATGCACCTACTTGAACCCATATTTTGGTTTCTTGAGGCTCAACTTTCCTAAGGTTGCCTTGCCGTGATGAAGCAAGTATTTCTGTAAAACTTGTCTTTATTTCATTCTTTTTTGTTAAATTGCCACTGTTACTATCTGTTACAGTATTAATTATGGAAACCTTTGGTCTAGAGGCAGAGTTAATATTTGGAAGTTTAATACTTTCACTAGTATTGACTTCACTACCAGGAAATTTACCTTCTTTAGCTGACCTCTCAAGCCATAAAGATTTTTCAACTAAAATTTTTACCTTTACCCTTGCAATTCCTACATCTTTGAAACCTAACAAATCAGCTGCTTTTTCTGATAAATCAATTATTCTGCCATGGATGTAAGGGCCCCTATCATTTATTCTAACATTTAAAACATTTCCATTATCTAAGTTTGTAACCCTTACCATGCTGGGCATAGGCAGGGTTTTATGAGCGGCACTAATAATATCTTTATTAAATATTTCCCCATTAGCAGTAAGTTTACCATGGAATTCTTTACCATACCATGAGGCTATACCTGTTTCTTCATAAGTGAGGTCTCTCTTTGGGTAATACCAAATATTTTTTATCTCGTATGGGTCGCCAATTTTATATCTTGGGCTTGCAACTACTTTAGGTAATGTTTGAATCTTTGTATTGTTTTGAGTTATTTTTTCTTTATGGGAAGTAGACATATTGGTGTTGTCAACGCTCTGAATAATTTCTTTTGAATCTAACGGGTTGTTAACACTATCCTTTACAGCAACTTCGACTATTCCACCAATATCTGAGCAGGAAGAAAGAATGAAAACTAATATAAAATTTTTCCATGCATTTTTTAAATTTAAATATAGTTTCATTTAATTAATTAAAGTATCCGAAAGTATGCCAACCGATAACGCAAAATAATTAGATCTATTCCATTTAAGAAGAGTTTCAAAATTATCATACACTAAAAAAAGGTTTTTATTAGATTTATCTATTACTAATAGCTTTGCTTTAATATCTACTTTAGGGAGTATTTTTCCATTAGTTTGATGAAGTCCCAATTCAGACCATTCCGATAGATATTTAACTTTTTTATTATACTTGATTAGTTCATTAAAATTTTTGCCAGAAACTGCTCTGCCCCATATATAACGATCATTCCATCCGTTTTTACTTAGATAATTTGCCATTGAAGCAAATATATCTTCTTTATCAGACCATATATCAATTTTACCATCTTTATTTTCATCAACACCATACTTCAAAAAAGAACTTGGCATAAATTGACACTGTCCCATTGCTCCCGCCCAGCCACTTTTTAAATTAGTATTATTAACCATATTTTTTTCTATTATCATTAAAGCATTTAATAGTTCTTTTCTAAAAAACTTACTCCTGCGTCCATCATGAGCTAAACTTGCAAGTGTATGAAAAAGGTTAAACTTCCCCATATTATTTCCAAAATTTGACTCAATAGCCCATAAGGAAATCAGTAGCCTTCCATTTACACCGTATTTCTTGTCAATCTTATCTAAAAGTGGTTTATTTTTTTTATATTCAATTTTTGCTTTATTGAGTCTGTAATCAGAGATAACTTTAGTCTTATACTTTTGAAAAGTTAATTTAAATTCAGGTTGATTTCTGTCAAGTTTGATAGTTTTCTCAGATGGCTTTGCATTATCAAGCACTTCTAAAGTTTTTTCTGAAATGCCTTTAGAAATTGCTTCAGCTTTAAATTCATTGAGCCATTTTTCAAAACTATCGTGTGCAAGTGAATAGTTTGAAAAAATAATAAAAAAGCTTGTGATTAAAATTATGCTTTTATTTTTCATAAATATTTAAAACTATTTGTTGAAATAAATTTAAAAGTTATTTAAACAATGCATTGATTTATATTTTGCATCAAGTTATTTGATAAATATAAGGGGCGTTTGGCAGAGCGGTTGAATGCGACGGTCTTGAAAACCGTTAAGGGTGAAAGCCCTTCCAGGGTTCGAATCCCTGAGCGCCCGCCATATATAATATTCATTGAAATTATGTTTTGTTATTTTGTATCAATCATGTTTTTATTAAATAAACTTTAGGAGAATTTTTTTGTCAAATTCTGGATACTTATTAATCGCTGATATTAGTGGTTACACTAATTTTGTTAAATTACATAATTTAAGACAGAAAAACGTTTTAGGAAAAATAATTGCAGATAATTTTGAATTTCATGCAGAAGCAATAGTTTCTGATCTTTTAGAAGCTGTTATTGAAGTAATAGAACCCACGCTTAAATTAAACAAACTAGAGGGAGATGCTGCATTTTTCTATATCGAGAGCAATGATAATAAAAATCAAGCTAATGATATAATTAGTATTATGGATAAAGCTTGTGAATCATTTAATGAAAAAGCTTCAAGTCTTGTCTTTGTTAGAGCCTGTGGATGTGAACCTTGCTTAGAGTCTAAGAACCTTCGCCTAAAAATTGTTGCTCATAAAGGTAATTTTGCGATTAAAAAAATTAGGAATTTTGAGGAACTGGCTGGAGAAGATGTAATTTTCACTCATAGAATGCTTAAAAATGGCATTGAAAGCAATGAATACTGGTTAGTAACAGATAGTTTTTATAAAGATTTAAATCCAAGCAATAAAGCAAAATTCACCTCAAATACACAAGTTTTAGAAAACTTTGGAAAAGTAAAACTTAATTATTTGCAACTAAGTTCGCCTGAACCTCAAAATAGTAAAGTGGAAAGCAGATTGAGAATTGTTAATTGGCTTGCGCAAGCTGCATACTTTAGTAAAGCAAAATTTAGCAAAAAATCATTAAGAAAATAGTTTTATTTCAATATCTTAACTAGGCCTTTTAAGTTTTTAAATGTATAAATTGGTGATAGGTTTTTATAAACTAAAATATCATCATTTCTATTTGACCAATAGCAAGGCATGCCATATGAGACACATCCAATAACATCAACCTCACTCCCAGCTACATGCAAAACATTGTCTGATTTTATACCTAAAACATTTTCTGGTAATTTGTATACTGAATGGTGTGGTTTATAATATCCGTTTACATCAGTTGAAAGAATATGATTAAAAGTAAAATTATACGAATTACAAAGATTTTGAAGCATCTCATGATCACCATTCGAGAGAATTGCAATTTTGTAGTTCTTTTTTATTAACGCAGTAATAACCTCTTCTGCTTCGGGCCATAAAGGTAAGTTATTCCAGGCTTGAATAAGGTGTTTTTTTTGATTTTCATTTATTTTTATGTCATTAACTTTGCAAATAAAGTCCAAAGAATTTTCAGTACATTTAATAAAAGGCATTCTTTTTTGATTTAAGGAATTGCTTATTTGTAAAACTTGAAGTTGTTTTAAGCGCCACTGAAGCACTAAATCAATAGATTTTTTAGTAGATAAACCACTACATTCAGAAAATATATCTTTTAAACCTGCAGAATAATCAACTAATGCACTATAGACATCAAAAGTAATTAAACTTGGCTTAATTTTGCTTGTCTTGATCATTATTTAAAAATATATAGAAAAAAACTGATAGAAGTAATAATTAAAAAATTGAGAAATATTATTTTTTAATTTTGACAAAATCAGCTCCCTTGATTGTACCAATTATAGTTTTTGTTTCATTTTCATTATAATTAAACCAATAGAAATGATCTGTAGTTTCTCTTCTTCTTACACCGTACGGCATTACAGTGTAATCAAGATTGATTTTGTTACACAAATTTATAAAAAGTTCATCAAAACCATCTGCATCTAGCCAACTTCCTAGATAATTAATATTATTTTTAGATTTTAATACACTGATACCTGATGAAGTTTTAATATTGTCTTCTGCTTTTCCTTCTAATTCTTCTATATAGTATTTAGCATTCCCATTTATTTCTAAAGGGATGTTGATATCAGGTCTAAGTGTTTGAACTCGATCAACAGTAACATCAATTTTTGGTAAATTTGGAGGTAACTTGGTTTCAATATACATATTTTCTGATTTAGCATTACTTCTAGGTCCAAATAATATTTCAGCAGTACTATTCAGAAGCCACTCTTTTAATTTTTCAGGAATATGCATAACTCCAGATGCAATGATCAATTTATAGTCATTAAAATTTGTAGCTTCAGGAGATAAAAAGTCTATTGAAAAGCCTAATCTTCTTAAAGAACTGTAAATGGCAAATATTAAACCAAAATATGATAGGCCCTTCCCTTGTGGCTGAATATCCCACATAGCATCTGCATCATAATCAAAAATTATCCCAATTGGTGCGGTACTTATTTCTAATCCTTTTACAGAGTTTAACTCTTCAGCAACTTTTTTTGCTTCATAGTAACCTTGTGCTGGGACACTGTCTGGTCTTAATAATCCTGCATGCATTTGCTCTTGTGCAAAAGGCGCCTGCCTCCAGCGAAAGTAACAAACAGTTTCAGCTCCGTGCGCAAAGGCTTCCCAAGTCCAGAGTCTGACCATGCCATCAAGAGGCGCTGGATTGTATGGAGCCCAATTTACTGGCCCTGGTTGTTGTTCCATAATCCACCATCTACCTTTTCCAACAGCGCGGTATAAGTCATGATGAAAAGCTTGGAAATCGGGGTTACCTTGTCTATAAAAATTTCTTTTCTCTTCATCGGAAGTTTCTAATCGGTCTTCTGAAAACCCTAGGGGATAACTATCCCAACTTGCAAAATCAAGACTTTTTCCTACTTCAAAATGATTAAACTCAGTTGTTCTCCCCATGTAGTTGTGTGCAATAGGTGCGTCAGAAAATTGTCTTATAATTTCTACTTGTGACAAATTAAAATTTACAACTTGATCAGACGAAAAACGACGAAAATCCAAAACATGAGCAGGATTGGGTTCTGTAACAGTTAAATTAGGTAAATTTATTTCATCAAAGTTATCGTATTTCATTGACCAGAATACATTGCCCCACTCCTTATTAAGTGCCTCAATATCTCCGTCATTCCCTTTGCCAGGATATTTGTATCTAAGCCAGGTTCTGAAAGCTTCTCTAGCAGTATCAGAATACGATATAGTGGTATCGTGACATCCATACTCGTTATCAGTTTGCCAAGCACATATATATGGGTTCTTGCCATATCTTTTAGCAAGCCTAGTAACAATGTCCTTGCATTGTTCAATATACCCAGAATGACTGAAGCAGTAATGTCTTCTAGAGCCAAATCTACGTATGTTTCCATTGATATCTTTGGACAACATATCAGGATATTTATTTAAGACCCATTTTGGAGGTGTGGCAGTCGGTGTTCCAAGGACTACTTTTAACCCAGCTTGGCCAAGAATTTTGATTGCTTTATCAAGCCATTCAAAATTAAATTGCCCTTCTGTAGGCTCTATTTCTTTCCATGCAAATTCACCTATTCTCACCCATGAGAGGCCTAATTCCTTCATCTGTTGAGCGTCGTTTTCCCAAATATTTTGATCCCAATGTTCGGGGTAGTAGCAAACGCCAAGACTTTGTTTCATAAAATACACATAAAAGTTTTAAACTTTTTATAAATATAAATTAAAAGTGCTGAAATATATAGTTGAAATTTTGATTTGTATGGAAAAAGAATTCTAGAGATAAAATAGGAGGGAACTGGAACAATTACCCCTAGAATATGAATAAGTTATTTATTGTTTTTATTGTCTAAGTGTTCTTTTTTCTTTTTATAATCTTCTTCACTTAACTTGTGCCATCCAACGCAATTACCTGTTGGAGAACGGCCACATGTACATTTATTAGACATATATTCTCCTTATTAAAAAAGTTGAATTTTTCATATGGAAACTATTTTTATATTTTCAATAGCTAAAATGATTTAGCAATATTTTTCTGGGCCAATCCATTGTTTCTGTGAGTATCTATCTCCGTGTGCCCAACCGATAGGGAGAATAGTCTCTATTTCGTTCATCTCTTTTTGACTTAATTTATTGTAGGCTGCTTTGACCATGCTCTTAAGATGGTTTGATGAGCGTGTTCCAGGTATTGGAATAATTGCATCATCTTTATTTAAGAGCCAAGACAAAGCTAATTCAGCTGCACTCATATTATATGAAGAAGCTAACTTTCTAAATTTATTTGTTAAATTGATATTATAACTTAAATTAGGTTCAAGAAATCTTGGATTTTCTTTTAATAAATTTAATGACTGCGCTTTTGCAAAAGAATGTGGCTTGTCAGTTAAAAGTGACCTTCCTAAAGGCGAAAATGCTACTAAAGTCGCATTCAAATTTTTAAGTTGTTGAATTAATCCTAATTCTGGGTAACGTGTTGAAAGTGAGTATTCTGATTGGACAGCTGCTATGGTGTGAATACTTGAAGCTCTGTTTAAAGAGCTAGGAGAAATTTCTGAATATCCGATCTGTTTTACTTTTCCTTCTTTTACAAATCCTTTTAATGTCTCGGTTACTTCCTCTATTGGTACCGTTTGATCTCTTCTGTGAATATAGTAAAGTTCAACGCAATCTACCCCTAGACGATTTAAGGATGCCTCCAAAGACTTCTTGAGGTATGTCTTAGTGTTATTAAATCGACTGCTACCACTTTTGTCTCTGTCAATGCCACCCTTAGTAGCTATCTTAAAATAGTCTTTGTAAGATTTATTCTTATTTAAAAACTCCCCTATTCTTTCTTCAGATAATCCTAATCCATAGATATCAGAAGTATCTATATGATCTACACCAAGATCTAGAGCTTTTGATAGTATTTCATGAGTTTGACGTGTATTTGTTTCTCCATAGGCATCACTAAAAGACATTCCACCCAGTCCGATAGGAAATACCTTTGTGCCATTATTGCCTAAATTTCTTTTATTCATACGTTTACATCTTTATTTTTGAAATTAAATAGTGACAATATCAATGCTATCAAACATAAAAATATTACAAATAATAAACATACAACAAAGTTTTTATCTCCCCCATAACTTATTATAATTGAGCCAATCAAACCGCCAGAAGACATTTGCAATGCTCCAGCAATGCCAGTTGCAGTTCCTGAATTATTGCCAGTTGTTGACACCCCACCAATTATACAGTTTGCAACAGTAAATCCATTTCCAAGACCAAATACAATTAAGGGAATTGATATATATAAAGGATGTGTGAAAGCGTTTAAATTTAATATAAGCATTGAAAAGTATGATAAAAAAGAAAAAAAACTGCCAAAAATTATTAAAGCTTCAATTCCATATTTAGATGCGTAATTTCTATTAAGAATATTTCCAAGAAAGTATCCTATTCCAGTAAAGGACAACCAGAAACCAAATTCAAGTGGAGAGACACCTAGTCTAGCAAATTCATAAGGCATAAAGCCAAATGATGAAAAAAATACTCCAGTTTGAATAGCTCCAATAAATGTAAAATTTAGAAATTTTGTATTTTTTAAAACATCTAAAAATGAATTTGTTATTTTATAAAAATTAAGATTATTGATCTTTGTAATTTTTGTTTCAGAAATATTATAAACTGAGCCAGTTAAAATAATTAAACCAAAAATAAAAAAAACATACATTGTTCCAACCCAACCGATTGTCTGGGCTATAAATCCGCCAAGTATCAAAGAAATAAGAGGGAAAATAACCATTATAGCAGTGATTAAAGATAATTTTTCTGCTGCCTCTGTTTTATTAAAACTATCATTAATTATCACTCTTGCCATTGACATACATGCAGCAGCTCCAAGCCCCTGAACAAATCGCATAAGCAATAAAAACAGTATATTAAGCGAGAAAACTGAAATTATACTTGATGCAACAAAGAGAAAGCTTCCAGTTAAAAGAATGGGCCTTCTTCCGTATCTATCTGATAAAAATCCAAAAACTAATTGCCCAATACCTGCAGCAATAATGAAAACTGTTAAAGTCAACTGCACCATGTCAGATGTTAAATTGAAATCTGCTTTTATTATTGTTATTGAAGGTGTGATTAACCCCATTCCAACAACTACTGAAGCGTTAGCTAATGCTAATACTAAAATGAATAGGTTACTATTTTTCAAAGATTATTTCCTAAAAGATTTCACCATTATCATAAATGATTATTAATTTATTGTACCCAATTAAATTAAATGCAAACTTAAAAATTAAAAGTGCAAAAATGAATGGTACGTTTATGACAAACAAACAGACTAAAAATAAAGTTGAGTTGCCAAAAATTGGCTCTTCAGATCAATACAACCATTTGATGAAGATAATTCAGAATAGAGTTACAGTCAGAAAATTTGATGAAAATTATATTGTTCCAGATCAGCATTTTGAGATGATAATTGAAGCTGCAAGGCATGCTCCATCTGGCGCTAATTCTCAGCCATGGCATTTTATAGTTGTAAAAAAACCAGAAATTAAAAAAGAAATTTCAGAGTATTTTGTAAAGGAGCAAAGGATACGAGCAAAACTAAAAATGAAATTCCCTACACCTAATTACAAGGGTCTCGCAGGTGCTCCGGGTTTTATTGTTATTTGCTCTGATATGAGATGGACAAAAGCTTTCCCAGTATTAAAGGATGACAATAGTGAATTAAATAAAATGTATAAAGAAAATGCAGAAAGAATACTTCTTCAATCACTTGCAGCTTCTACAATGTCGGCACATTTAGCAGCCGCCTCATTGGGATATAATGTATGGTGGGTTACCGCAATAGGTCAGGAACAAGCTCAGAAAGACCTGAAACCTTTGCTAGGAATTCCAGAAGAGTTATCAGTTTTAGATATTCTCCTTTTTGGACCCCCTTTTCAAGAACCATACAAAAGATGGCGGAAACCACTTAAATCAATAATGAATATTGATAAGTTCAACGAAGACAATTTTCAAACAGATGATGAAATTGATAAATGGATACAAAACTCCAGACACAAAGTTATGTTTAAGGATGCTTTGAATATAGATTAATGGTATTTAATTATTATATATTTTGTATAAATTGATATTACCAACAGATGTTTTTGATATTCCTTAAATTTATATATGCAATGCATCATTGTTGAATTTCTTATTTATTATTTTGGTTTTAAATAATTGAGATAAGGATTATTTGGTTGTATAAATAATAAAGAAAAAGTGTGGTTATAAATGAGTGAAAACGTAGTCAAATTAGAAAATAATTTTAATCAAGTTATTGAACGAAAGATTGCAGTCATATTTGTGACTGATGTTGTAGGTTTTAGTAAATTGATGGAAATTAATGAAGATGAAACACTAAAAAGTTTCAGAGCTTGCAAGGATATATTAGATAAATTATTTAATGAACATGGCGGAAGAATTTTCAATACTGCGGGAGATTCTGTTTTAGCAGAATTCCAAAGTGCTGTTTCAGCAGTTGTTTGTGCAAACGAATTTCAAACACTTTTAAAAGAGCGAAATAACTCTGTTGCAGATGATGCAAAAATGAACTTCAGAATTGGACTTAATATGGGTGATGTTATTGTCGAAGGTGAAAACTTATATGGTGATGGAGTTAATGTTGCTGCTCGTTTGGAAGCTTTATCTCAGCCTGGTGGAGTATGTTTATCTAAAAGCATAATGGATTTTGTAAATAAAAAGACAGAATTGCTTTTCAATGATCTTGGAGAAAAACAGGTAAAAAATACACTTGTACATGCATTTGATTTAGATTATCCAGATCTTGAGAAACGTTCAAAAATAGACGAGAACACTGCAGCTGCAGCCTCTGCAAAAATTAATGAAGGCAGTGTCCCTCCAACAATTGCAGTTTTGCCATTTGCTAATCTTAGTAATGACCCTGAACAAGATTTTTTTGCTGATGGAATAACTGAAGATACAATATCATATCTTTCTAAAACAAAGACATTCCCAATTGTTTCATTAAATTCAGTGATGTCTTACAAAAACTCAAAAGAAACTACTACAAATATTGCTGAAGGATTAGGGGCTGATTACCTAGTACAAGGAAGTATCCGTAAAGGAGGAAATAAAGTAAGAATATCTGTTAAACTTACAGATGCAAAAGAAGATATTCAAATTTGGTCTCAAACTTGGGATCGGTCTTTGGATGATGTTTTTGAAGTTCAGGATGAGGTATCACAAAAAGTGGCTGCTTTAGTGGTGCCTAGTATGATTACAAACGAACAGAAAAGTCTAAGTAAAAAAGAAATACAAGTTTTTAGTGGATGGGATGAATTTCTTCATGCTTTAAATAGTTACGACAATCAC